>ASRL01000044.1_pt1 | contig 29873 bp, 29 predicted proteins | sample 692978 | NCBI WGS metagenome assembly ASRL01 (sample SAMN02169241, study PRJNA158439) | bioreactor metagenome | isolation source: day 67 sample from continuous culture bioreactor inoculated with sediment... | place: Germany: Bremen | reverse complement strand
TGCCATTGCTGGCAGGTATCGCTTTAGGAGGCGCAATCGGTGTCATGCTGGGCAATAAATTAGCCACTCGCCTTGGTGGCCCGATGCTGCAGCGTATCTTCGCCATTATGCTGTTGTCAGTCAGTTTATCTTTAGCGGCACAAAAGCTCTTTACTGTGCCTTTCTAGATAAAGAGCCACACTTACTTGTGCACAACGATTAAACTCAGCACTCGTAACGCAAGCGACAGTCGCGTGCCCAAACCTAACCAGCCTGTCACTCAGCGATTCCAGCTTGGCATTTATGTGCAGCGAGCCGCAAGGCAAAGGTACATGTACTGCTGACTTTGGTGGACAAGCAAGCCAGTGCCAGGGTCCCAGATGAACCGCAAAACTCTAAAAAGGCAGCTTTCAGATCATCCAACAGCAGCCACTAGGTGCGGAGCTGCAAGCGAATTTCAACCCTTAAGCCGCCTAAGGGGCTGTTGAGCAACTGTAGAGTGCCATGCAAGGTTTCAACAATATCACGAACAATACCCAACCCTAAGCCATGGCCGGCGCTGTGCTCATCTAAACGCGAGCCACGCTGCTGCACCTGCTCGCGCTGGCTTTCCTCGATCCCAGGGCCATCATCATCAACCCGCACGCAGTAGCTTTCACCATCGCTCTCAATACTCAGTTCAACGCGACTATCAGCCCACTTGCAGGCGTTATCCAGCAGATTACCCAGCATTTCTAAAATATCATCACGCTCGTAGGGTAAACGTAATTCAGCAGTAGCATGCCAGTGCAAGGTCAATACATCGCCATGCACTCGATTCATCAATTGAAATAAACCTGGTAATTCTTCGGCGCAATTAAAATAGGCACCCGGCAGAGCCTCGCCCGACAAGCGCGCACGGGTTAACTCGCGGGAAATACGCTGGTCGATGTATTCAAGCTGCTCTTTTAGCACGGCAGATAGCTCGGGTTGACGCTGCAATTCTTCGCGCCGCAGCACACTCATTAATACCGCCAGCGGTGTTTTTAGCGCATGGCCTAAGTTACCCAAGCCCTTGCGCGAACGCTTTAAGGTGTCTTCAGTGTGCACCAACAAACGATTAACCTGCTGTACCAAGGGTTGCAGTTCAATCGGTGTATCTTGCTCCAAAAAGCTGCGCTGCCCTAACTGTAACTGCTCTATTTGTACCCGCGTCTGTTCCAATGGCCGCAATGCACGACGCACCAAGCGCCATTGCAGCAACAAGGTCAGCAATAAAGCCAGCAGTCCTAAGCCACCACCAATAATCTGTGCCTGTCTAAAACTCTGCAAAACCGGACTGTAATCATGCGCCACCGTCACTTTAATATCGGTTTTATAGCGTCGATACTGGCCCTGATAGATCAGTAATTGCTGCTCTTCAGGCCCAGGCCTGAGCTGCTCAGAAAAGCCCAAGCGCTCAACTTTTGGCAACTCAAAATCCCATAGAGAACGCGAGCGCCAGCGTTGCTGATTAAACTCAACAATAAAATAGTGGCCAGAAAATGCCTTTAAAAATACCGCATCATGGTGACGGCTGTTTAACTCGATGCCTTGCGGTCCTTTGACCAGTGCCGCCAGCAGGCTCTCAGCTTGGGTTTGTAGGTTATGCTGCATATGCTGGCGTAAACCGCGATCAACAATCCACAAACCTGCTTGCGCCAGAAATAAGCCAACCACAACCAACAACATCGCCAAACTGAAGGTCAATTGGCGTTGAATTGAATGTTTCACTATTGCACTCCATCGCCAGTGAAGCGGTATCCTTGCCCGCGGCGCGTCTCAATCACTGCACGTCCCAACTTGCGCCGCAAGTGATTGACATGCACTTCCAGCACATTGGAATCACGCTCGGTTTCACCATCGTACAGATGCTCTGCTAAGTGGCTTTTTGACAAGACTTGCCCTTGATGCAACATAAAATAGCGCAGCAAACGAAACTCAGCACCGGTCAGCTCAACTTCTCGCCCTTGGCTGTATACAATTTGGCGTGCCTCATCTAAGCGTAAGCCAGCTGCACTTAAATGGCTTTGATTGGCAAACCCATGGCTGCGTCGTAGTAACGCCTGCACTCTTAGATACAGCTCTTCTTGGTGAAAAGGCTTAGTCAGGTAATCATCAGCTCCGGCTTTCAAACCATCAATACGCTCACTCCATGCGCTGCGCGCGGTCAAAATCAATACTGGAGTGCTAATGCTTGCTGCGCGCCACTGCGCCAGCACTTCTAAACCGGGCAGCCCTGGCAAGCCTAAATCTAGAATAATTAAATCATAGGACTCAACTGCCCCTTGATAGGCCGCATCACGACCATCAGTTAGCCAGTCAACGGCGTAGCCCAACTGCTGCAGCCCTACGCATAACTCATCGGCCAAAGCGACATTGTCCTCAACCAATAATAGGCGCATCAGTCGTCCTCTTCGTCTTCAAGCAGATCACCGTTGCTGGCATCAAATTTTAGTTCACGTACTTGCCCCTGCACGGTAAGCAATTCTATTTCATAGATATAACGACCATGCTCCTCTTCCAGCTCCAACTCCAGCAAGTGTGCTTTAGGATGCCGCTCTAAAGCACGCTCAATGAGTGTTTGCGAAGATAGGATCGTGCCTTCCTGGCGCAATCTTAATGCCTCATCTTGGCTTAAATCCCGCGCAGATATTTGGCCAGAAGCAGCAACAAAAAATATCGCTAAACCAGTATATAGAAGGCCTTTACGCATTAGTCATCCTGTTCGTTTTTAAGTACTTCACCCGTTTTAGCATCCAGTTCAACTTCCCACTTTTGACCTTTAGCATCACGCACGTCGACTTGGTAAATAAAGCGGCCATAGGACTCTTCAAGATCAGTATCCAATATGACGGCATCTGGATGTTGTGCCAATGCTGCTGCATCGAGCTTTTCAAAAGGCAATATCGCGCCAGTCGTGCTCAACTCAACAATTCTGGCAGGGCTAACATCTTGGGCTTGTGCAATACCTGCGCCCATGATTAAAGCGGTTGATACACACAATGCAGTTAAAGTTTTCATCATCATTTCCTCGTTTTAAGTGAATCAGCTAATCACTGTATGTTGCTGACACTGCATACATTACTATCTTTAACTTAATTAAAACTTAAAAACACAGCTTTTCAACTGCTCCCTCACCCAAACCGCAGCGCTCGGCATGTGGCATTACTGCTAAACTGAATCAGTAGAGTTTGTATTTTTAGGTACGTGTCCATGAAGCCAATGCCTACAACTGTAAGTAAAGAACCCGATTGCGCGCCACTAAATCCACCTAAAGCCTCATGTTTTAGGCGTTTAGTGCGTGGAGGCGTTTTACTGATTGTGTTGCTGATTGGCGCTGTACTGGCACTGCCGTATGTTTTACCTTGGCTCTTGCAACAACAAGGCATCGATTTTAATTGGCACAACCCGCAGTGGCAGCTCAACGGTTTTAGCGCTGAGCGCGTACAACTCACCCTGCCCAATCCAGACGCTGCAGCGCAGCAGTTACAGCTTGATGATGTACGCATCACATGGGCTGTGCAGTCCTTGCCGATCCAGCAGCTACAAGCCTCACGTCTTAAAGTCTATTGGCCGATAACAGGCTCTGACAACACTGCACACAGCTCAGCCTTATCAATTCCGCAAAGCCTGCTCAAATGGCTTCCACAACACATTGAGTTGCAGACAATTGACGCTGACCTACCTGGTCTGGGGCACCTGCAAGGCTCGCTCAACCTGCGGGCCAGCGCAACTGGCCTACCCTGGCAACCCGCATTTATTGATAGTCAGTTGACGCTAAACAATCTACAAGGTGCATGGCTCGATACTATTGCGCCTGAGTTTCGCCCCAACCACTTCAGCGCGCATATCACCAGCCACCCTGACCATAAACACAGCATCGATGGCCAACAACTGCTAACGTTCGATGTACATAGCACAGGGCCCATGCGCCTCCAACTCAACGGCCTATTAGATTTACAGCAAACACCACATTGGCAAGGCAGGCTAAAAAACAGCCAACTGTTTATGCAGCTCGATGCCCTGAATCATCCTTCACTACAGACACAACAGCTGCAGGCGCGCCTCTACTTTGAAGGGCAGGCTGACGAGCAACAGTTCAGCATTGGCCTCAATCCACACTCCAGACTTGAAGCTATTGACCTCACGCTGCCTGATAACGGCCAAGCCGATAAGATCAGCCTAGAGCTAGCAAACATGAGCGTGCGAGGCCGCAGTAATGCACCCTATGCCATTGAAATAGACAGCGCGTTTAGCGCACACATTCAACAACTGCGCACAGAGCAATTACACAGCCAAGATTGGACGCTAAACGGCACGCTCAGCGGGCCGCTACAGCAACTTGAGCTAACCAGTCGCCTCAGCGGCGAACACGGCCTCATCATCGCCAGCCAGCTCAACCTGAACGATGACGCAACACACGGCAGTGCCAGCATCGAAAATATGCGCTTTGACACAAGCAATCCTCTGCAAAAAACCTTCACCGACTGGCCACAGTCGGTCTCGCTCAACAGCGGCCAACTGCACAGCACTATCGATTTTAATTTTCCTAGAGAAGCGCCTTTGTCCGTTAATATCGATCTCGGCGCCAGTGCCATACAGGGCGCGATTGACAGCCATTACGTCCAAAACCTCAACATAGCCTTCGCTGGCCAGCTCAATATTCAACCTGAAGCGCAGTGGCAAGCCAGTCTCAGCAACGCACAGCTGAGTCTCGCTCTAGACGCGCTGAGCGGGCCAAGCCTGCAGACTAAACAGCTGCGCATGCAAACCGCCCTCACAGCAGACGCCAATCACGAAAACTTTACGCTACGCTTTAATAACAACACCCGCCTTGATGCCCAAGCAATCAAACTGAGTGACACAGCCAGCGCAGTAAAAGCCAGTCTTAAGCTGCCTGAGCTGATCATTCAAGGCCCAACAACTGCGCCTGAGCAAGCCAATCTGACCGGCCCCGTCAACCTACACATCGATAGACTCAGCGCAGAACAACTGCACACACAAGACTGGGATTTCAACGGCAATCTCAGTGGTCAACTAGCACAAGCCCAACTCAATGGTACACTTAGCAATCAACTCGGATTGACTCTAAACAGTCACGTTCGCCTGCTAGACAACGCAATGCAAGGCCACGCCACGCTAAAAGAAGTGTTTTTCAAAGCTGGCAACCCCCTACAGCAGACCTTAAAAGACTGGCCTGAATTGGTATCGTTTAACACGGGCCGATTGCGCAGCCGCATTGACTTTACTCTGCCCTTTAGTGGCGCGGCTAATCTGGCCCTAACCGGCAGTGCCGATGGACTGAGTGGTATTGTTAATCGCAGTGAGTTAAAAAACCTAACTTTTGAATTCAGTGCACAGTTGTCTGATCAATTCTTGGTGTTCGGCTTACCCCGTTTAACCATTGAGCAGCTCAACCCTGGCATTCCAATGAGCGCAATTGCCTTTAATAAAGTGCATTACCACACCAACCTCAACACCCCTTTGCAAGGTGCCGGTAATTGGCAGAGCATTCAAGCGAACCTGCTTAACGGCAAGGTGTGGCTCGATGCACAGTATCTCGATCTGCGCCGCCAACAACAATTGCTACTCAACGTAGAAGGTTTGGAACTGCAAGAGCTGCTGCGGGTCTACCCTGCAGAAGGTTTAAGCGGCACAGGCACTATCGATGGACAATTGCCTATCCACATTGCCCATGACACCTTTTACATTGAAGCGGGTCAATTGCAGGCCAGAGAACCTGGTGTTTTACAGTTCCAGTCAGAAAAAATTCAGGCCTTAGGACAAAGTAACCCAGCCATGCGCATCGTCGCGGATGCTTTAGAAGATTTTCACTTTAATCTATTAAGCAGCGGGTTAAGCTATGATCAATCCGGTAAGCTGTTGTTGAGTGTGAATTTAAAGGGGCAAAACCCCGACCTTGAAAAAGGTCGCCCCATTCACTTAAACATCAACCTTGAAGAAGACATTCCCGCGTTGCTCGCCAGTATCCAGCTCAGCGGTCAAGTCAGCGAGATTATTCAAAAGCGTGTTCGGGAGCGTCTCGAAAAGCGCTAGTACAGGAGGTATTTATGCGTACAAATCTATTTTTAAGTGTTTTTGTACTCGCTCTATTTAGCAGTGCCTGCACGCCTACCGTGCAGCTATCGGCCCCTAAAGAGCCAATTAATATTAATTTAAACGTTAAAATAGAGCATGAGATTTATATCAAGGTAGATAAAGAGCTTGATACTATTTTCGACGAATCCAGCGGTTTATTCTAAGGAGCGCACTATGACTTTTCGTAAATTCTTAATGCCTTTGTTGTTAGTAGGCAGCCTCCTCAGCACAACGGTGCTAGCGATGGATCTAAACACAGCCATGAGCAACCTGGGCCAAGCAAAATCTGCTGGCTGGCTCGGTGAGCAACCCAATGGTTACTTAGGTGTTGTGCAAGCACAGGGTGGCGCAGCTGAAATTGCACGTTTAATCAATGAAGCGCGTCGCGCTGAATACCAACGCCTGGCCAAAAGTAATAATATTCAGCTGAGCGATGTGGAAACCATGGCCGGAAAAAAAGCACTGGAAAGAACACCAGCCGGACAATACATTCAAATCAACGGGAAATGGCTGAAAAAGTAAGAAATAGTGCTATTGGAAAATAATTTGCACCTATAACCTTCCAGAATTCAAACGCTTAGGGTATAGTCTGCTTCGTTTTCAGCAACAGCGAAAACATCGTCGGGGCGTAGCGCAGCCCGGTAGCGCACTTGCATGGGGTGCAAGGGGTCGAGTGTTCGAATCACTCCGTCCCGACCATATAAAACAATGACTTAGCCCACTTCACAAGAGTGGGCTTTTTCATTTCTGGGCTCTAAGTCCTTTCTGGTAGTGAATTGGTAGTGAAATGGCCAAGGCTTAAAATCCTTCTCGCATATAAACCAGGCTTAAAAAGGTGCTGTCTACTAACTGACAGATACTCCTTCGCGATCGTTTTATGCAACCACTACCCCTGCAGTCTAGTAATATTGCACTAGACCGCAATCTCTAAAACAGCAAGTTTTTGGCAGCGCCGTACTAAAGGCGTAACGCAACTGCAAATTCAATTTATTTTCTAGTTATCATCGCCATCTCCTATCTCAGCAGAAGCAGCAACTGAACTACACCTTATTACATATATAGTACTAAAAACCCAAAAACGGGTTTACTGACTCCTTCTGACCTGCGCTCCACGACCTGCATCTGAAATCATTTCAATTACATATATATTACTTGTACATACAGTCCTATGTCTTTAGCTGCTATGAAGGCTAATCAAGCAGGAGATAAAGCTAATTTGACGTTGCAACAATCGCTGTAAAACAAAACCAATCTTACTCAATAAAGCCGCCGGTTAATTCCGAGCGGCTTTTTTTTACACCTGGAGAAAAATCATGGCTCATTTAGTTGAACAAATGGCTTACGTTGGTGATACGCCCTGGCATGGCTTGGGCAATCAACTGTCACCTAAACAACCATTAGAAGTCTGGCGTCGTGAGGCAGGTATGAACTGGGATATTTTAGAAAGTCCGGTTTACTTCAAATCTGACATGGCTGGCCACCTCGGCAGCATCCACACCTTCCCAGAACAAAAAGTGTTGTACCGCTCTGACACCAAGGTGCCGTTATCAGTGGTTTCTAAGCGCTATCAGACGGTCCAGCCAAGCGAAGTGATTGAGTTTTATCGTGACCTGACTGAAGTATCTGGATTTGAACTGGAAACCGCTGGCGTGCTTAAGGGAGGTCGTAAGTTCTGGGCGCTGGCTCGAACCGGTCAAGACTTCACCCTCAAAGGTAAAGATCTGGTGAACAGTTACATACTGCTAGCCACCTCGTGTGATGGCACTTTAGCCACTACAGCCACACCTACAACAGTGCGTGTCGTATGCAACAACACCTTAACGGTATCGCTCAACGGTGCGCCTATGGCCATCAAAGTGCCGCACAGCACCAAGTTTAATCCTGATGTAGTAAAGCGCGATCTCGGTATTGCCGTCTCGCAATGGGATGACTTCAAGTATCAGATGAATCTGCTATCTCAACGCAAGGTGCGCTGGAAAGAAGCAATGGGCTACTTCATGGGCGTTATGTGCCAGCTGGATGGTGAAGTGCTTGTACCTGAAAAGCTACCCAACGAACGAGCCTTACACTTGGTGCAAGACCTGTATGACGGACGTGGACGCGGCAGTGAGCTTGAGTCTGCTAACGGTACGGCTTGGGGCTTACTCAGTGCAGTCACCGAGTTTGTTGATCACCACAAGCAAGCACGCAGTAATGACAACCGCTTGGACTCAGCGTGGTTTGGCCAAGGTGCTCAGATCAAACAACGCGCCCTGGATACCGCCTTACAACTCGTTGCTTAAATTTCAATACATCGAGTTACGTTATAGCGTAATGGAGTATTTATCATGCAAACCAATCAAGTCAATACAGAAGTAAAAGCCATCATTAACCGCCCTGCTTTGCGCTTAGTCAGCACTAAGAACCTGGAGCGTGAAGAGTGGTTGAACATCCGTAAGAAAGGCATCGGCAGCTCTGATGCTGCAGCTGCTGTTGGATTAAACCCGTACAAGTCACAGCTTGAATTATGGATGGAGAAAACAGGCCGTGATGCCGAGTTACCGCAGCTTGATCCAGCTGACGATACCAGCCCTGCATTCTGGGGAACGATCTTGGAGCCGATCGTAGCCTCGCACTACACCAACAAAACGGGAAACCGTGTACGTCGTATCAATGCGGTATTGCAGCACCCTGATCCTGAGCTTTCGTGGATGCTGGCCAATATCGACCGTGAAGTAATCGGCGTTGAAGATGTACAGATCCTGGAATGTAAAACAGCCGGTATCAATGGCTCACGCCTCTGGAAGGAAGGTGTGCCTGAGTACGTTCAGCTGCAGGTCATGCATCAGTTAGCCGTCACCGGCAAACAGGCTGCAGACGTTGCTGTCTTGCTGGGTGGTCAGCATTTGGAGATCTACCGCATTGAACGCGATGAAACCATGATCGCACAATTGATCGAGCTAGAACGGCAATTCTGGAACTACGTTGAAACAGATACAGCACCACCGGCAGATGGCTCAGCGTCTGCAGATACAGCACTGCGCTGCTTGTTCCCGCAAGACCAAGGTGAAACCGTTGATTTCTCGGTGGATGAAGAACTTACTCAAGCGTATGAAACACTTAAACAGGTGCGGGAAGCTATCAGTGAACAAGAGAAGCACGAGTCAGCCCTAAAGCAAAAGATCCAACAAGCCATGGGCGATGCCTCACGTGCAATGTTTGCTTCAGGCGCTGTTACCTGGAAGAAGGCTAAAGACAGCCTAACTTTTGATACGGCGTCTTTGCTGCGTGACCTGCCCCACCTTAAAGAGCAATACCAAGCCTTACGCAAAGGCAGTCGTCGCTTCTTAATCTCATAACCCTAACCATCAAAGCAATACGAAGCCCCCTGGCTGCATAACGCGGCCAGGGGGCTTTATGCTTTAAGGAGAACACCATGTTAAAAGGCTTAGCTATTACCCCACCAGTGCTGGGGCGTATTTCAATTGGGCGCGTTGTTGAAAAGAACGGTAAACGTCTGCCTGAAAAAGATGACCAATTCACTATCACCTCACAGGTACAAACCCGTGACGGCTGGTTATTACACCCGCTGAATGATGACCTACGCCAAGAGCAAGAAGGCAAGCTGCGTAGCATCCCGATTCGGTTACTGTTTAACGAACCTGAACTAAACTTTCGTGCTGACTACAGTTTGTTTGATCGCAATACCGGTCGTCCGTTATGCGTGGGTAATGGCGAGACTTGTAAGCGTCAAACGGAAAGCGGTATTCAGTCGTTACCTTGTCCATCACCCGATAGCTGTCCACTGGCACAAGGCAATGCCTGTAAGCCATACGCTCGCTTGAACGTCCTGATTGGTGACGACGACAGCATGGGCAGCTTTGTGTTTCGCACCACAGGCTTTAACAGTATCCGCACTCTCACAGCACGCCTGAACTACTTTAAGGCGATCTCAAACAACCTCTTGTCTTGCCTGCCACTGGAGCTGCGCTTACGTGGCAAATCCACACGCCAAAGCCGTGGTACGCCCATCTTTTACGCTGACATTACCTTACGTGAAGGACTGAGCATGAAAGACACTTTAATGGCAGCCAAGCAGCTGCACGAACAACGACAGCAGACTGGATTCAATCAAGATGCACTGGATCACATTGCCAGCGCTGGCTTAGGTAATGGAGCCTTTGAAGAGGATGAAGATGACATCAGCGCAATCGTTGAAGAGTTTTACCCTACTGAGAACAGAGCCAACAATGACCTGAAAGCCCATGTTCTAGCTGAACGGTCACTGGCAGACAAGCTTCACCGTAAAGCGAGTGCTAACGCCAGCAACGCTTAATCACACACTGGACTTCCCACTATTTCAAGCCACCCATCGAGGTGGCTTTTTTATGCCTATAAGGAAAATCATCATGCGCTATCACATGCTTAAAGCCGGTACAAAACCTGGCACCTACGTCATGGAATCACCAATCGTAACTGAGCAAGATATCTTGACCATGGCCAAGCAACTCTCACAGAAACGCCTCAGCAAAGGCCGTGCATTAGAAAGCCCACAAGCAGTTAAGGATCATCTGCGCACGCTGTTGCATGATTATGAGCATGAGGTCTTTGCCGTGCTGCTACTGGACACTAAACATAAGATCATTGGCTTCCACGAGCTCTTCAGAGGCACGATCGATTCAGCGTCTGTATACCCGCGTGAAGTAGTAAAGACTGCACTGGAGCATAACGCTGCAGCCATGATCATTACCCACAATCACCCTTCAGGTAATCCAGAGCCGAGCCAGGCCGACATTCAGCTTACTACCCGTTTAAAGGAGGCCCTAGCACTAGTAGACGTGCGGGTACTGGATCACATCATCGTTGGAACTGATGGGTGCTACTCGCTTGTGGAAAACGGGAATATGTGAGCCTTATTAACTCAATAATAACAGCCTGAAAAAGGCTGTTATTTCTTAGGAACAGATGCAATGGACACCTTCACTTACACCGTTGAGTTTTCCGACCCTTTATGTCCGTTTTGTAGTGCCCGAGTTCCCTGCGATAAAGATGATCCAACAGAACCTTGGGTCGGCACATGCTTAAGCGGACATACTGCTACTTACCAGCTGGACGACGAAGACGACTATACTTGTACTTAACAAACCAAGTTTGCATCCTCTGTTATCAACAATTTCTGCGCAAAATCCAGCTAGATAAAAGCAAGTAAGCCAAGCTGCGTTAGCTGCTTGGCTATAAGCGTGAGCCATTATTTTTTTGTTTTAATGCCTACAATCAACAGGCAAAACTCATCATTATTAGCTGCATGTTCAGCTTGCTTAGGCTTTGCTAGCCAATACCTTTTGATAGTAATCGGAGATGGATTTCTTTTTCTGCCTTAAGGCATCGATTTCTAATCTCGTCAAAGGTTCTAAAGCCGACAAGGTAGTTGGCTTCGTTGGCTGTGAGGGCTGAGGTTTTAATACCGAATTGCTGTTCGATTTGCTCATTGAAGCGCTCCTCTAATAATTTTATGTGCTTTTTTACTGGCGTAAAATTTTTGTCGCGACCAGCATTTACCAACACAATACTGCCTGATACATTACCATTGTTTAGGCGTATATAGTTGGCTAACTCAGCTAGCGTTCCTCCCATACTGGTCACATCATCGACCAATACATAGTTTCGGCCACGCTCTACAGCGCCTTCAAAAGACGGCCTTAACAGCCACTTAAAACCCAATAAAATCAGGCTATCCAAGGCTGTTGTCATAATGCAGTTTTTTATGGCCTTCAAACAGACTGATATCATAGCCATCGAGCAGCCAGTTTATTTGCTCGCCGTTTAAAGCTAACAGCTCATCAGCCGGTTTGGGCCACTTAAATTTCTCTTCGGCCAGCGCTTTGTAATACATGACAAAGCCGTTATCTTCCCACATCACACATTTGATTTTATTGCGTTGACGGTTGGTAAACGCATACAGCGCACCGCTGAACGGATTGCGACCAAGCTCTTGCTCAACCAACAACGCCAAGCCGTTGGCCTGCTTTCTAAAATCCACCGGCGCGCGGTATAGATAAATCTCCGGCATCTGCTTGGCTGGTCGCAAATAGCGCACTTTCACTACAACTGCCTCAGCAGCGCCAAGACGATATTCAGATTGCTTGCATTGACCCCTGAAAAGCTTATGCCGCTAGGTAGATGAACGCCCAACTCATCATGAGGATGACTGTGCGAGGTCGCTAATTGTGTGACTTGAGCAAAGCCTGCAGGTTTTTCAACAGCCTCAATCATCTGAAACTTCTTACGCCAATAATTAAACTGTGCGTAATTCAAATCATGCTGCTTACAAAAAGCCGCACCGGATAAATCCGATGCCTGCCAAGCTTCAATATGTTGCTGCCAGAACTGCTCGCGTTCCTGTGACGTCATAACTAATACCCCTTCAAAAAAGACAGGTATTAGTGTGAAGCTGTATAGGTTGGGTTAAAAGATGCTGATTTAAGGGCGCTTACCGCTGGGCAAGCAATATGCTGGATGAATGCCGCAGGCGTGTTCAGCAAGACACCTTGGGCCGCAGAGGACGTAAAAATGACCCGCTCTACAAAAGCCGTCGAACGCTACTGACCCGGATCAGCTACCTGTCTGACGCCAATAAAACGCAGCTGGCCCGACTGTTTTCAGATGAGCGCCATCTTGAAGTGGATTGCAGCTGGAGCATGTACCAACGGGTGGTCAGTGCCTACAACGAGCCGGATCGAAAGCGTGGTAAGAAACTCATGAAAGAGGTCATAAATATCATTACAGCCAGCGACTTGCCCAAAGTGCTTATCGAGGTGAAAGGCTTGGGAAAAACGCTGAAAAAATACGCTTATAGCATCCTTGCCTACTTCGACCGACCAGGAACCAGCAACGGACCTACAGAAGCCATCAACGGTCGGCTGGAGCACTTGCGTGGCACCGCTTTGGGTTTTAGAAATTTAACCAACTACGTAGCCAGGTGCTTGCTGAAGTCAGGAGGGTTTAGAAATCAGCTACACCCTTAAATGCGAAGAGCCGGAGATGCTGAATAAATCAAAGAATGTCATTACGAGCGTAGCGAAGCAATCCAATTAGCTTTATGTATCAGCATGTTAGCGATTGCCGCGTGGCGTCGCTCCTCGCAATGAGGTAATTAATCAGTGCTTCCTTAGGTTAAGCATGTTAATTGTCTTTAGCTTTGCTCTAATAAGTTGTAAGTGGGTCATTTTTCAATTGCAGTTGACACAAAGGCAAAGTGAGTTCAGTTTGCTGAAAGCGCAACGACACGGATGCACCAGACTCGGTTGCTGACGTGATCATCGATTGAGTCTGCACCTGAATAAAAGCAGACGCAGAGCGAGTATTTAATAACTCACTGCTGTGCTTGCTAAAATATTTAGGATTGAGCTTAAGCGCAGCGCAAAACTCGACTTGTGTTTCCCCGCTGCGCTCAAAAGTCTAGATCAATTCCAACCACTGCGCTGTGTTGCGATATTGACGGCTCATACATCACTTCGTTTAATAAAACGGGTAAGCTATGGCATGAGAAAAGCTCTGGTTAGGTAGGGCTACTGTTACGCTTAGCCTCCAGAAAGTATGAAGGCTGGTCGGGCTAGGTTGTGAGTTGCAGAGGATTATTCCGCAACCTACAACCTGTAAGTTATGCCTTGTGCACCTGCTGTTTGTTACTCTGCATTATATTCCAAAATGCGACCAAGCCAACAATGGCGACGCCCAGCACATCAGTCAATGTTTCCGGCACTATGAGCATAAATGCACCTGCTGCCAAAATAATACGCATCAATGGGTTGAGGTGGCTTTTAAAGTAGCCTTCAACTGCAGCACTGAGCGCAATAATTCCAATAATGGCGGTTACCGTTACACTGAAAATCACCCACAAGCTAGGTAATGGGAATTCTTTGCTGCTAATTAGTGCATCGGTCGTTTCAAGCATCAGCATGGCTGGGTTGTATACAAACATAAAGGGAACAATAAAACCGGCTAAAGCGAGTTTCAGTGATTGGAATCCGGTCTTCATTGGGTCGCCACCGGCAATACCAGCACCAGCAAAAGAAGCTAAGGCTACGGGCGGAGTAATGTTAGCGAACAGGCCAAAGTAGAAAACAAACATGTGTGCCACTAAAATTGGAATGTCAAAGTTAGCGAGTGCTGGTGCCGCCATAGTTGCAGTAATGATATAAGCTGGAATTGAAGGTAAACCCATGCCTAGTAACATAGAGGCGAGCATAGTAAAGAATAGAGTTAAGAATAATGATCCAGCTCCCACGCTCATAATGGCTGATGTTAATACGCTACCAAAGCTGGTCAAGCTCACGACGCCAATAATAATACCTACCAGAGCACAGGCTGACATAACGGCCAGTGATTGACGAGCACCATCCGCTAACGCATCAAAAACATCTCTAATCGACATGCGTGTTGATTTGCGTAGACTGCTTACAATTATTGTTAGGATTATCGTATAAAAAGCGGCATAACTGACTGGAATATTGTTAAACAGTAAGACCACTAAGCCAATAATAGGTAGCAGTAGATGTCCGCGCTCTTTTAGAACATCCTTCACAATAGGTAAGCTTTCTTTTGGAATACCTTTTAAGTTGTCTCTGCCTGCGCGGAAGTGCACCTGGGCGATCACACCGAGATAATAAAGTAGTGCAGGAAGTACAGCAGCTAAGGCGATTGTTCCGTAACTGACGCCGGTAGTTTCCGCCATAATAAAAGCACTAGCACCCATAATTGGCGGTAAAATTTGTCCGCCGACTGAGGCGCTAGCTTCAACAGCACCGGCAAAGTTTTTGTCATAGCCCACTTTTTTCATCAGTGGAATGGTAAAAGCGCCTGTACCTACAACGTTAGCGACAGCTGTACCGTTAATACTGCCCATAAAACCGCTGGAAATCACCGCCACTTTAGCTGGGCCTCCTTGTTTGTGGCCTGCTAGAGCGAGGGCTAAATCATTGAAAAGTTGACCCATCCCCGACTTGGCTAAAAACGCGCCAAACAAAATAAATAAGAAAATAAAAGTAACTGACGCACCAATTGCCGAGGAGAAAACACCTTCGGTTTTTAAGTACATTTGGCCAAAAATATCACCCAAATCAAATGGGCGCGTCAGCAGCCGATCAGGCATAAACTCAAAGCTACTAATAAAAGGGTAAGCTAAGAAAATTAGCGCTAATAGCGGTAAGCCCCAGCCCATTATTCGGCGAGCGGACTCAAACACCAGAAGCACAGTGATCATAGAAAAGAAAATATCAGTGCTGTTAGGAATTCCACCGCGCGTTGTCATAATGTTTTGGTATTCAACAAACAGATAGCTCATAGATGCGGCGCTACCCAAAAATAATAGCCAGTCAAGCCATGAAGTACTGCTACGGCTTGAATTTTTTCCTGCGGGATAGAGCAGGAAAATCAAACATAAGCCAATGCTCACGTGCGCACTGCGCTGCAACAGTTCTGGCATTGGGTTGTAGGTGATATACAGGTGGAACAAGGAGTAAACAATGGCTAGTACAAAGACAAAATAGCGCACTTTTATATCTGTAAAGGTGCGTAAAGCAGAAGATTTATCAAACTTTTCTAAGAGTTCTTCCTGTTTCGCGCTGTCAATAGGGGCATCATTTTTTTCTGAAGTAGCCATTACAAGTGTCCTGTGTAAAGTATTGCCAGCTGGGTATCTGTATTACTTGAATTTGAATCTCGGCATAATCAGCAGCATTCTGATAGAGAGGCCATGTACCATGCTCGATCAAAATGGTTGATTGAATATTGCGCGAAACAACCCAGTGTATACGTGGTAATAAGCGATCGATTTGATAGTGCAGCCAGCCATCATTACTGGCTATAGCGCCTGTGCTACTGCTACTCGGTGTACCAGCACCAAATGTCTTAAATTGGGTGCTGGTCAATAAAAGCTGTTGATCAGTAATTTGGTAAGTTTCTTGCCATAGCTCTTTTTCTACAGAATGAATCCACTGCAGGGTTAAAGTTGGTTGTTTCAATAAGCACTTAAAGTCATCACTGCTTATCTGTATTGATGTGATTGGGCAGCTTAGTAATGCAATACTGAGCGCGGTAAACGCGCCCAGTGTTAATAGCCAAGACTTATTTAGCCGCTTGCTCAGCATAGTACTTCTGCGCACCAGGGTGCAATGGAGCCACTAGACCGATTTGAGCGTCTGCAAGTGAGACATCTTTCATAGCTTGGTGTGAATTATGCAGGTTGTTCAAGTTCTCAAAAAAAGTTTTGGTCAGCTTGTAACCATCATCTTCACTTAAGTCAGAACGAATAACTAACGCATTCATGATTGCTGCAGTAGGAATAGCTTCAGCATTACCATAGGTGTTTGCAGGAATTTCTAATGAGATAAAATAGCTCTGGTCTTTAGCAATTTCTGCAATATTTTCTGGCAAAATTGATACAAGTTGCAGATCAAAACCTTGCTCTAATTCCATTAAGGATGCATTTGGCAGACCACTGGTTAAGAATGCTGCATCAAGCTTGCCGCCTTTAAGTGCATCTGCTGCTTCTGCATATCCAAGGTAGTCGACTTTGATGTCGTTGTAGGTAATGCCATGACCATTCAGGATATTGCGCGCATTTGCTTCAACTCCAGAGTTTTGTGCACCAACAGCCACGCGCTTGCCGCGTAAGTCTTCTATAGTTTTAATGCCTGAACGCTTAGATGTTACGATCTGAACATAATTGGGGTAGAGCGCCATCATCTGTTGTACGTTATCAATTTTATTTTTAAAACTGTTCGTGCCGGCCAATGCATCGCTGAGTACATCACTCATTACAAAAGCCATTTCTACTTTGTTTTGATTCATTAGGTTGATGTTTTCTATGGATGCACCTGTGGTTTGTGTTTTCGAGTTAACACCGTAAGTTTTATTATAAATCTCACCTAAAGTGGTTGCGATAATGTTATACGGGCCTGAAGCACCGCCTGTGGCAATAGTAACAAAGCGAGTTTGTAATTTGTTATCTGCAACTGTTGGTGTGCTAGTAGTCGATGATGCGGTAGTCGCCGCTGGCACTTTTGCTTGCTCTTCTTCTGAAGAACAACCGGTTAAAAACAGCGAGAAGCATAGGCTCGAAAGGATAAGTTTAACTGGATTATATTTCATAGTAATTAGCGACCTTTGTTATTGATAATTATAGGTAAGTGATGTCATTGCACGAGCAGGGCATCTTTACTTATTTCTCAAAACTAGTATTGATCACAAAAAAACAAAAGACCACTATTTGAAGGTAGCCTTTTAGTTTTAATCGTAAGCGCCCTGAAATCAGCATCCTCGTAAAACTATGACTCAACCTAACACGGTTTCGCATTCCAGGGCAGTGGTGCCTCAAGTTTTAATCACCTTAGTCTGCATCAAAGGTGCTGTCTGCTGTAGCATTATACGCAGCGTTTCCAAGTAGTCCATATCTATAGGCTTACCAACTGTTCCCTCATCAGTAACGACGCAAAACCTACCACCATCTTGAGTTAAAAACAGCACTTTGCCGTAATACTCAGGGACGTGCTTTGATTTGCGTGCAGCATCCTTTAAGTCATGCTTTGTCTCAATCAGACGCTGTATAGGCTCTGCTCCATCTACGTGTGACAAGCACACCACGAAATCCGGATAGAAGAAGTTTTTGTGTTCGCCTCGTACAAGTCGTACTGAGTAAGGTTTTTTATCAGGGTTACGAAACCACCAAGCAACAAAACTGGCATTATCGAGTGCTTCAGCAAAACGAAGTTCATCAGGATTTAAACAGAACGTTTGGTCAAATTGACCTGTTATTAGATCACTGCTGCTTGTGCCATCATTAATACTCCATTTCTTAGCCTGTAAGAGATTGCGATCCTCAAGAAGTAGATGCTGCTCAAGCGCATAGAGCTCATCTTTACTAGGCGGCAGAATACCGTAGAGGTTTTTACTTGAAGTTGGCAGTGCCATCGATGTTGGAAACAGCATCATATCAGGCAGCATTTCAGCATCGACGGTTTCTGTTTTCTTGGCGATTTCCTCATACAGGGATTCAGTAATTTCCTTAATATGTGCCCGTATCAACCAGCACGCAATTGTCCGCGCCATTCTGTTTGCTTCAATCTCTGTGGTTGCAGTATCCGCTTCTTCTGGCGCTTCCAGTAAGCGTGGTTGCATTCTGTTAGCGAGCACCTCGATTAGAGTGCGGCGATCAGCTTCCTCAAACTGAGGCAATGTCATCATCGCGTTTTTAGCTTCAGCTGCTATACGGTTACGATCCATCACGATATGGACCTTATTGTCTTTAACAGAACGTCGGGTCAAATCTGTGTGGCGCTCAATCTCTTGCAATCGTCCGCGTACAACCAATATTGCATCACGGATGTGGTGTTCCTCAAATTGCTGTCGAGTCGCTACGCGACGCACAATCTCTCCCATATCTAAAGCATTAGGTCTTTTTTCACACTTGAGCAGCCTTGGAGCTTTCGGCATTTCTAAACGCAGTGGGTACATGGAGATACCACGAGCCTGCATGATGGTTTCCCATTGCGCGCGAGTTTTAGCTATCTCTGGTCGAGGTTTAATGACTTCATTACTCACTGGAGCCAGTATGTCTAGCTCAGCTAACTCAGACTCTGCAAATAACGTTGACTGAGAATAGTCCAGCTCTTGCTGTGTACTGCCCTGTGGGTCTGTCTCGTACTCTCCTGAAAAATCCGCTCCAGCAACATCTACAGCTTGATCTCTAGGTAAAGGCATATCATAAAGCAGAGGTGCTTGGTTGGTGGGTTTATTAGTAATGACTGAGGCACCTGACTTTGTTTTCTTCAGCTCCATTTTCTCAGTCTGACCTTCCAGCTGGCTTTGCACTGCCTCTGTCGTCTGCACTGCTTGTTGATAACCTTTCTGCGCTTCCGCGTTAGCTAGGTATATATAAGCTGTATTGAAGTCATCGGGGATGTCCTGGTGGTCTGCAAAACTAGCCCTAATCTGCCGTGATACGCGCATGACTCGACCAATGAACTGCATAGCAAAATCAGCATCGTTAACTGCCTTTGTAGAAGCTAATACAAAAGCTCTCGGAGCATCAAAGCCGGTACCTGCCGACTGTTTGAAAATTAGCACCTCTTTAGTCACATCGTTAGCGATAGCATCCATCATCTGCGGGTCTGGTGTATCAGATGAATGCTTGCCAATTGCTTGTGGTGGTACACGGCACAACTCAATCAGATCCCGCTCTGCTTCTTCTATTGAGTCTTTGCCATTCTCTACCTGCACCAGCAGTAGCGGTGTTAAAGGGATACCTGCAGCCTGCAATGCTTTTTTGAGTGCTTGATTACGTAGCCATGCTTGACGAAGTACAGTTCTTTTTAAATCTGTAACAGTCGCGGTTGTTTCCCGTAACTGGTAGATAACTGCTTCGATGTAAGCCTTATTAAGCCTTGCTTGTACGACGTTCTCACGGCTAACGTTGAAGGACTCAAAGCTGCTCATATTTGCGCTTTTGAGAAACTCGTTAATCCGTTCACTCCTAGGGGTGGCCGTTGCTAGAGCCAGATAACGCGGCTTAAGCCAGCTTACAAACTGCCCAAACTCAGTGGCTAGATCAAGAGCAATATGAGCCTCGTCCACTACTACACCTAACTGGAAACCGTTAGCTTGCGCTAAAGCTACAAACTCTGCTGCTGTTCTCGACTGTTCCCCACCACCGGCATGGTAATTCAGCTTTCTCCAGGCTGCTCGTGACACCCCTTGCGTGGTTGAAATAAGCACCTGCCCTGCGTGCGGCTCCTGATTAAGACCATCAGCAAATAATACCGGCGACAAGTTCCCCGCATTAGAGACTAGAGCATCAAGTGTTTGGTTAACGAGGGTAACGAACGGCACAAACCAAAACCAGATGACTGGATTCTTATCACTGATATTGCCCAGCACTTTGGATAGCACAAACGTTTTACCTGAGCCGGTAGGGGCTCGTAGCAAACAGGGCGGCGGCTCCTGTATTAAGAGCTTACTTGTTATCCCATCAATCAGCTGTTGCTGAAATTGCTCAGGAACCAGTGTGAACCCTTGTGGTGTCGTTACATCCAGAATCAAAGAGGTCATAGCTCTACCTCTAAAGCTGCTGAGTCATCATTAAGCCGCACTCCTTGACCCCTGCGCAAAGCGTCCTCTAACGAGTAGGTGGTGACATCTAATAATGAACCGATAAGCATGTCCTGTAATCGGTCAGGACGGTCAGTGTAGACCACCAGCCGCCTGACACCCAATGCTTCAAGTGCAGCACAAGCCTCGTCAGTTAGAGTTGGACACATGACTACTGCAGAGTCTACGTTTATAGCAACCGGCCAAACGACAGAGTCTGCTTCAGGCAAGCGTACATGGCCTGTCTCACGCATACAGATAGTTATGTAAGCATGAGCAGCAGTTGCTTCAAACGGCAGGTCAGCTTCCTCCATCAGTGTAAGCTTTAAGTAAGCAAAATCACCATGCAGGCCATCTGTTTTACCGTAACCCTTGATTACATTACGGATGCGTTCAGCGCATACATCTAGGCACAGGTTCTTATCTGGCTCTTTTGGAGTGGCTTCGGTGCTGGAGCATAGAATGAACTTTCGATTTCCATTATCTTCAGCATTAAGCGCTAATACAGCATGACCTGTTGTACCACTGCCTGCGAAGAAATCTAGTATTGTGTCACCAGGGCGAGATGCCTGCTGCAATAAACCTTGAATTAACGAAAGAGGCTTAGGGTATGAAAACGCTTTCTCACCTAAAATATCCTTGATCTCATCGGTAGCCACCCCACCCCTAGTTGTCCTCAAGTACATAGGCTCTGCAAGATCCTCTTCGTCACCTATGTCTTCGTGAATACCAGCGATCCAACTACTAAACGGTGCTAGTCGTTCACCTTCAGGTTTTGCAGTCCAATGTTCTTTACGAGAAGGGCGACCCGGAGCAATAGGCTTACCAACCCAAAATTCAATATCAGGTAAATTTTCTCGCAACAGGGGGCTTTTTTTTCTAGGTAATCTCGGCCCCTTCCCTGACTTAATAGCAGAAATGAGGTCCTCCATCGATTCGTACATCATAACTTCAGATGGTTTGCAAGGAGGAAAGTAGATCAGTTTTTTTGAAATCAGTTGCTCTATAGTGTCACTGCGGAGGCCGCTCAATGCCGCACTAATCGCTGCAGTATCGCCATTGAAGCGTTTACTGATCTCTTTTTCTGAGGCGAATCGCCAAACGCTGTCCGGATCGCAAGGGTACCAGTAACCGGTATCTGGATTTTGTATCGGGTAGTAGGTGTTTTCACGATCTGTATATGTATGAGCTTTAGTTAAAGGTTGCGGTGACCAGTCTCCTCGTGGATCATTATCGGTGTTTGTAAACTTTTTACGATTAGTAGGGTTACCATTAAAATGGAAACCAGCATTTGCGTAGACGAGTACATGCTCATGCACATGACTAAAACGCTGGGTTAGGTCGTTACCGGTATCCTTCGTCCGCCAAACTAAGCTACCTAAGCGCCGCCCTGGAAAGACTTCGTCCATTAATAACTCAAGGCGTGAGCGGTTTTCGTCGTTGATTGTTACTATAATTACCCCGTCAGGCGTCAACAGGTCACGGGCTAGCGTGAGTCGGCAATATAAAAACTCCAGCCAAGTCGAATGCTTCCAGCGATTGTTCTTATTGATGTAATTATCGTTATACACCCAGTCTTTATTGCCGGTATTATAGGGCGGGTCAATCAGGATGACTCGAATCTTGCCAGCGTGGGTTGCTTTGAGTAAGCGCAATGAGTCAAAGTTGTCCCCCTCAATAATAAGGTTCCCGCTAGTCTCACTGGCATCTAGCAAAGAATCCTGAGCAACCAGTTCAGGAAAGACCATATTGCTGTTCAGGGCTGCATCACGCTCGATGAAGTCAGCCTCCCAAGTAAGTCCCAGCTTCTTGCGTGTCAATTCCTGTACGAGGTAACGTTTCAGTTCTTGTGGTGTTAGCGTATCCAGCCGCGCCAAAAGGTCAGCGGTTTTCTGATTGCTCATTGCGATGAAATCCCTATGTGTTCTTTAAGTGTGTCATACCCAATGCGCCCAGACCCGCCAACTCAAAATTGCTTTGATGTCTGTCGATATGTGCTTACAGGTCGGCTGGCGGTTGGCCTTTAATTGCCACTGAAGCACAGAGCAGCGTATATATAGAGTATTTAATGCAGTCGAGCATAGCGCTAAAATCAGAGTTGGAAAAGGCAGATCATATAGTACTGCGTTCACTGCTGTGTTTATTTATGGTTTCTGTAAATCGTAGACGGTGGAATCTAGCTAGCATTTAGCCTTGAAGTGTAAGCTGATAAGCCGCCCAGTCCTTATCGGCGGCTTTACTCTGGCTATCTCTTGCAAAGCTTAACCGGCAAAACTAAAGCCTGCTGCCTCCGAAGTCATGCCTGCTGCCTTGTGATTTAGTAGCAACTTTAGCTAAGTAGCTTGCGCGGTGAAAGAACGCTTCTATCTGATGCAGCTTGTTGGCGCTTAGCTCATAGGCAGCGTTATCAGCCGCATGCACCAAGCCTGTGTATTGCGCTCCTAATGCGCTGTTCCATGCCTGCATGATCCTGTTATACGTGTTATCTCTACCAGGCTTAAAATCACCTAGCGTGTGATAAGCATCTCTATTCAAAAACAACACAAAGTGGAAGTGCATCCTGCCATCCACACCGTACTCTCGTGCCCACACATACCTTATATCGGTTGTATGAGCGTAGGGGTTGGCACGCTGTGCCTTAGCCCGCGCATGCTTAATCTTGCTCTTCAGAGATTCAATAAAGCGGTCTATCAAGCGGTTCTCGTCAAAATAGAAATAGTTCTCAGGCAGTCGCAAATCAAACCTGAATGCTACAGTCCTAGGGTGCGCCCCTATAGCCTGGCACATAACCCTGTGAATTGTTTCAAGGTAGCTTACGAAGAATGGCCCATGTTCTGTCATAAGCGGCAGCCCTTTGTAATGTGTGTCGTTTATAGATGTAATTTCTTTCTGACTCATGAGTGTCACCTATTAAAATAGTGACCGTGCAACCCTTCCATCAAATCACCCAACCTAACTGCTTCAGGCACAGCAATAGGCTCACGCCAATATCAAGTATTAGCATGCTGTCTAACGTGTTTAGCTCAAGTGGTTAGTGACCTAGATATTGCATACGCTTGGTGCGTATTGGTATGTGCTGTAAACCAGTCTCGTGCATCAAGATACTGCAGTCATATATCTACTGCGTTAATGCATGTACTAATGCATATAATATTAATACCGAGAATAGTCTTTGCAGTTGAGCAGGGGTTTTCTGGAGGGGTGGATGGAACTGTCTGATGCAGCTCCCACGGAAACCTGGGATATTGTAAATACCAGTTACTCTGGTAAAGTTTTTTTAGAGCACAAAAAATTATGCTTGTTTAACGCCGTCACGCTCTGCGATTTTTGCCTCGATCCACTCAAGCACTTCCTCTTCAATCCAGGCCACGCAATTGGCTCCTAGACTGACTTGTTTAGGAAACGTCCCCGCAGCGATATACTTGTACACAGTAGCTCGTGCCAGGCTAGTCAGCGCAGTCACTTCTTTCAGTTTGATCAGTCTCATTTTTGTTGCCTCGTGTGATTGGTTCACACGAATGGCGTTTGAGTTTTTTTAAAATCAGGCCTGTGTTTTACCACCTGCCCACTAGGGCGAATAAGCCTGTGTCACAAGCAAGCACCGCATCGCCTATTGAGCGCTTGGCTTACAACTGCATTACGAGCCTGAGCCTGATGCTCTTCATTAAGTCCGGCCGATCATAAGTGCCAGCAAGCGATTTCAAACAGGAACCCTATGCGTAGACTCTAGCACCCATCACAAGAAAACATCACCACTAGAACCTAGCCCCTATCGTTTTCACTGCGTGATAATAAAATCACGTAAAGCGATTGCATTAATAAGTTACTCAAGATAAAAGAATAAAATAAAACATCAAACACTTCAAATACCGTGCTAATCGCGCTAGCCTTGCATGATTCGCATGAATAATTGGAAAATAAAATGACTAGCCACAATGAAAAGCTATCCTTGGATAAGCAATCAAAACTCATCGGTAAGCACACCCTAGCTGAAATAGGCGAAAGCTGGCCTCACTACAAAGAAAAATCTCTCTTAGAAGATGCAGTTTTGCAAGCTAGCGAACACACACAAGTAGCTTACGAAATGGCATTATCATCAGCACTTGGCGTCATGTCTGCCGCCTGCCAAGGATTAGTTAAGGTTGCTTATCCTAATGGGCATAGCATTCCAACATCATTATTTATTTTAATACTGGCAGAAAGCGGCGAGCGGAAAACCTCTTTGGACTCCCTCTTCACAAAGCCTCTTAATGACTTCCAAAAAACAAAAAATATTAGCTATAAAAAAGCCCAATCCGACTATCAACGCCAACTGAGCAACTGGAAGCTAAAAGAAAAAGAACTACAAAAAAAAATGCGTGTAAGTATTCGAAATGATCGAGACATTACAGAAGTAGAGCAAGCATTACAGCAGCTAGACCAGGTCATTCCTGCACCACCAAACAACTACAAATTGATCTATCAAAACACTACGCCAAGCGCTTTACTCTTTAGTATGTACAAGAACACTCCATTGGCATTTCTTCTATCAAACGAAGCAGGATCACTACTTAAAGGTCCCGCATTAAGTGACCTCAGTCTCTTAAACTCGCTATGGGATGGAAAAGATATATCAGTGGATCGTCGTGCGACAGAAAGTTTTACATTATCAGATGCACACCTAAGCGCTTCCATTATGGTCCAGCCTGGCATTTTAAAACGTTTTATTGAGGAGCGTGGAGATGAAGCTACGGATAGTGGTTTTTTTGCGCGATTTCTTGTTGTTTACCCTGAGTCTAAAATAGGTCAACGAGGAAAACTTAGCCCTCCACTCACAGGGTCGTATTTAACAAAATTTCAGGATCGCGTTTTAGAACGAATAAAACAATCAGTCGAGAGTATTAACACAGGAAAAGAAAAGACTGTTCTTAAATTTACAAAATCCGCGCAAGCACTTTGGGCAGTAATAAATGAGCATATTGAAAACGAGTTAAAAACTGATTCCATTTACACTCATGCTAACGGACATGGCTGCAAGTTGGTAGAAAACATTTCACGAATTGCAGCTATCATCCATACTTTTGAAGAAGACAACTATGACTCAGAAATAAGCCATGATAATTTACTATATGCATATAAATTAAGCAGACATTATTCAAAAGCTTATATGCAAAATATAGCGGACACTCCTGAAATAATTAAAAATACCAGCAGACTAGTAAAAGCAATTAAGACATATGGACAGCCTTACACCTATGCAAACAACCCTCCTAGTCATTACACATTTAAAAGATCGACAATAACACAAAAGGCTCACCAGGAACTACGAAAAAACGATAGTTTAAATAGCGCATTAGAGCTACTTGAAAGGCTCGGTCACCTCAAGAAAGAAAAACGTGACAAGACATATATTTATGAGTTTAGTGACGACATTTACTATATAAGCAGAAATGAACCAGAGCTAAAAAATGGTGAGCTATATTATGTTGAAGACCTACCTAAGTTCAGTGAGCAAGAGAAGAGACCACCTGGACGTTTCGCATAATAACCTCCAGGTTAATTATCTAACTCTGGAGAGTCACTCAGATCAGAGTCTACAGTCATACAAACAGAGCCACCTATGCACTGTTAGCAGACTACTCATTAAACAGCACCTCGAACTCACTTTTGGTTAACCATTCGATTACCAGTTCATTTTTACGAATATGCACAACACCCTGACTTGCATTCGGCTGGCTGCACTGAGCTCGATAAATCATCAGGATGCGCAGCAGCTCCATCAACTCCAGTTTGAATCCAGCTGCACTCAAGGCGCTATAAGCCGCATCATCTAGCTTCCAGCGAGCCTGCTCAAGGCTATTGTCTTCAGACTCGCTCAGAAATAGTACTCTCCCATCGGCAGTGTTTTCTGTTAGATACTGCTGCGCAAGCATATCCAATCGGGTTTGATCAAAACGTGCATCATAAGTCATTGATCGATTCCTTTTGCATTCCAGTATCCTGACACCAGGCCAACAAAATACTCACGACTACTCATCCCTTTTTGTTTTCGATTCCACCATGGGCTTGCTGGGTGATGCACTCCTACAAACGGGCAATCCAAGCGCTTGCCTACTGCCCTCTTAGCCTTAGTCGATACAAAAATAACGTGATCTGGGCGCAGCACATCTATCACCTGCTGCACGGTAGCAGCTGCAATTTCAACATCCAACGGAGTACTCTTGATTGAGTCGCCTGTCTTAGCAGGACGTTGGAAGGCATTCATAAAAGCCACTTGCCGAAAAACACTGTCATTTGCTGGCAGACCGGCCTTAACCAAAGCTGTTTCTAGGTTTCGATAAATGGCATGCCCTTTTGATTTCCAACCCTTTAGCGGCTTGTTTAGAATTCTTCTAGTACGCATCCACTGCTGCTCTGTGCTAGTTAAATCTATCTCTGCACCTTCATACCAAACCTCAGCATTAAGATGAACTGTGCTCTCAGGCGGCAGGTAATGGCTTTCGGCAATAAGTAAAATTTTAGGGCCATCACCAACGTAGCTTGAACCCACAAACGGCTTCAGCAACGGGTAGCGCTTATATATATCTATAGCACTCAGTTCTTCATCAAAACTTTCTGTGTAGTAATCCATTCTTCCATCCTTAGCTAACAACTCTACCTGCAAGATATTCAAGCACTTTTCCTAGATTATCTAAATAATCACCTCAAATCTACATCATCTCTACACACTGCTGTAGGAAGCCAGATCTGCTAGATGTTAAACGTACAGACCCTAGTCCAACCTGCTAGCTTACAAGCTTAGCTATATGCCCACCAAGGACAGCCCATGCAGCCTGCATCTCACATTGATAGCTATGCCGTTGATAAGTGCGCTTAACCTTATTCTCTTCAATGTGATTTAAGCAGCGCTCAGCAACTTCTGGCAAAACACCCAGAGCAGTCATTAACGTTGCACCCGTGCGCCTCAAGTCGTGAGGAGTCCACCTGCCATGTGGCAACATCAAAGCAGTAGTGAACTGAGTTCGATTAGAGTAGGCAGTGCTACTATCGGTTTTTTGTCGATCACCCAACTGCTTGGTCACCGTCTTAGAACTGACAGGACCATCATCAGCACGATTAGGGTAGCAATATGCTGACTGGCCAGTGATATTACGCAAAGCTTGAAATTGCTGTATGGCAAAAGCCGACAGATAGATCGTATGCAGCCTGCCATTTTTACTGACCTCGGCAGGAATAATCCAAGTGCTTTTATCAAAGCTAATGTGCTCCCACTTTGCGGATAATAGCTCACCGATACGGCAACACGTAACCAGGCTCAGCCAAACAGCAATCTGCGAAGTCATCAACAAATTTGCCTTTGGCAGCTTCATAGCGAGCAATTGAATTTCATCCTCATTAAGAACACGATCACGCTCTACTTGCTTACCACCGATCTTAGCCTTGCGAATATTGGCAGATGGATCGTGTTCAATAATGTCGCGGTCCACAGCAAACCGAAACATCTGGCGCATAAGCGAGAAAATGAGATTAGCCATGCGGTTGACCCCGCGCGCAAGAAGCAAATCTGTTACATCAGTAAAATGCCCCTTCTTTACATCAGTGACATACAAATGACCAATTGTAGGTAAAACGTCCTTACGGAACATGCGACTCACTTCAGCTCCAGCATCCTTGCGGTTGATCAGGTCAATCTTAGCCCAATGTTCAAAAAGCTGAGTCACTGTCATCTTGGATTCAATAGCGGTCTTCTCTGCCTGTAATCTAGCAATCTCTGCTTCACGCATAGCAACTTCTAGCTTTTCTGCACGCTCAAAGTGTTCCCGCAAATCAAAGACACCACTTTTATGCAACGATGCCAATTCCATAGCTTTTTGTCTTGCTTCAGCTAGACCAAGCAAGCCGGACCCTACTCCAAAACTACCGATAGGCAATGAGTCTCTTTTTTTATCCGAGTCTGTATATTCGAAATAAAATAGGCGCTCACCTGCAGGCGTGATCCGAGCAACCAAAGAACCATGCCCCCAAATCATAGATTCGCGTAGCCACTGGTTTTTTGTGGTAGCTTTAGCCCGCAATGATTTATCAGTAATTTTAGCCATAAGCTGATCCGTAAAAATCCTGGTAGTGAATTGGTAGTGAAATGGACGTAGCTTATGGTAGATTGCTACAGACGGTCATGGAAGGCAATATTTAATTAAATCAATACAATCAACAAGTTACACTTAAAGAATAGATCATCATAGACTGTTGCAGACAGACTTAAACCTTTATGGGGTGCAAGGGGTCGAGTGTTCGAATCACTCCGTCCCGACCAAATTACCCTAGTAAAACTAAAGGCTTACGTCAGACCGGCGTAAGCCTTTTTTAATCTAAGTGTTTGTTTTTTCTAGACTAGACACTGGGCTATACAGGGAATCCTGCTAGACAGCTTTCACCCTCAATCTACCCACCGCTAATGCCGTGACAGACTCAACTCTATTACTGGGAGAGCAATGTTCGCACGAAGCTTATTGGTGAAATTGCAAAGCGCGCATCATTATGATCATGCAGCAGCCACCAACCTTATGCATCTTACGGAATGAGCTTCAGAACACTACTGCATTGAGACAGTCATCAGCTAAAACGCTCTAAACCACTAAATGAGATTCCAAATCCCTAGTTATTAGAAAGGCTTACAACCTACTCGCTATACAAATACTGTTGAAAACCAATAAAGGTTTCACGAATTACCGCCGTTGAACCGAGCTCGCTTGCAGCATCACTGATGGTGTTGTATTTCAACTCAATCAGACTGCGTATTTTTTTAGCAGCTAACTCATTCACACCATCGGCAACGTACTTCTCCAGAATAAAATCGACAAACTCATGCTGCTTATAGTTGGCAAAGGCTTTCTTGATAAGCGGCTTGGCACGCTGCGCACGCTCACCGCGGGTGCGGGTTTGCGCGGTGTAAGCGACATACGCCAGCACGTCATACACATCGCTGTCTCTGGCATCAATCAGCTCTTTCATGCTGTTCAGTTTCTCATCGTCATAACCCGCTTCAGCTAAGTCTTCCAGCAGCTTTTCACGTGTGGTTGGATCGCTCCATATTGCACGTAGCTGATCTTCATCGCTAAAGAACTGCGGCAGATCGCCAAACATCCGCTCGATAAAGAGATCATTTGAAGGGAGAGCGCGAGCCCGCTTGCTTAATAATTGCGTTAAAGCAGACACAGCGCAGGTATCACTCCTGCGCTGTGTCTGCTTGTTTGTTCCAGCCAGCTCGCGACTCGCTAAGTGACTGGGGTAATCCTAGCTTAGCGACCCATATTTTGGCGATGCATTTGCTGATACGCCTCAAATTCTTCTGGCGAAATTGAACCATCATTATTGGTATCGATATCAGCAAACGAAGCGGCATCCGCGAGGCCTCGCATTTGGCGACCTTCTGTAGCACGCTCACTAATTCGTGCGGTACGCGCTTCAGTGAATTCTTTTTCACTGATCTTTCCATCATTGTTTAGATCAAAGTCAGCAAAGGATGGCATTGCATTTTGCTGTGCACCACCGCGACCCATGCCTTGACCCTGATTCATGCCTTGACCTTGACCACGACCTTGGCCCTGGTTCATGCCTTGACCTTGGCCACGACCTTGCCCTTGGTTCATGCCTTGGCCTTGGCCACGACC
>ASRL01000036.1_pt1 | contig 34486 bp, 31 predicted proteins | sample 692978 | NCBI WGS metagenome assembly ASRL01 (sample SAMN02169241, study PRJNA158439) | bioreactor metagenome | isolation source: day 67 sample from continuous culture bioreactor inoculated with sediment... | place: Germany: Bremen | reverse complement strand
TTCTGGCGTGGCTACCTGTGGCCACTTGTAGTGACTGCTGGCTGCTTGCGGCCACTTGCACGCTTCGTTGCTTTTTCTAGCTAGCAGGGAGAGATAATCTGAATAGTGTCTATTAATGGCTTCAAGTGGCTACCAATGGCTATTTGCGGTGGTAAGTGGCCTTTTGTGGTCATGGTTACAAGTGGCTACTTGTGGTTGATAGTCACCGCAAGTAGTGGCTGATGGTGGTTGGTGGCTATATTTAATTGCTTGTTTAGTTTGATTGTTGTTTTTTTTCATAATTAGTTTGGTAGAATGACATTATTCCAAAGTGATGCTGTTCGATTTGAGGGGTAATGTATGGATTTTGCGGTAGCTGATATTGATGTTCATGGCCAATTAGAAGCGCCTTCCGCACTGATTGAATTACAGTCTTTGCGTGGATTAAAAAAAGAGGTTGATGTTAAAACCAAGGATGGGGGCGGCTTGCGGTTCCGAGCCATGCGCCAAGAGGGTTTGCGTCTTGGCGCTCAGGCTGGGTTAGCCGAGCGCTATTCAATGATCATGGAGTACGTCGATAAGAATGAAACCAAAGCGAATGTGATTTTCTCATTTGCAGGTTTTGTGAATGATGGAAATCTTTTGGTTCCTGCTATTCATCAGGCGCAAAATCAATTTAAGGTCGATGGGAAAGAGGCTCGCATTGTCTCCAACTCATACACCATTGCTGAAGAAGCCCGAATTGTTTCCTCTGTTCCAACATGGCGGGAATGGCTTGTTCAAGAATATGAGCAGCCAGAACAACCGCATCACAGTTTGTTGCCAAGAACTCCTAGTGAAATCACGGCTTGGGAACAGGCTGTTCAAGAAGGCTGGAGAAGCGGAGTGGTTCAGGCGAATGATATTTATTCTGACCGTCTGAATGATCTGACTCGTGCGGTTGAAGGTCGCTACTTATATAGAGTCCTTGAGCAGAAGAAAATGATTCAACCATCAGCGCTGCGGGTTGATCGTAATGTTGTTACGTATAACGGTCGCACCATGAATATCGGTGAGATCATTTACAGCGTGGAAAGTAATGCCAATTACACCTCCAGTGACAAATGGAAGCCAGTATGGAGCCGTTGATTGCTTTCTTGTTCAGTTCTGTGAGGTTATAGGCTTATGTCATCAGTTAGTGATTTCAGCAAAACATTAAGTGCTACTAAACAGTTAGAGATGCCAAATTTTGCTGATCCTAATATTTTGGAGCTGGAGGACTTTAACCAGCTTTTAAAATATTGCCTTGCAAATAAGGTGGACGATCTGATTCTCATGTCAGGTAATCCATGGGCTGTTATGTGGTCGGATCGAGTGATCAGAGTTGGGCGAAAAAACCGCACCACACCAGAGCTGTCTCGGCTTTTAAATATCTTGCAGGGATCTGAGAACGCTTCAATTGATGTGCGCTCAAAAGCGAATCCAGCAGACTTTGCCTATTCGCTTATGGTTGAGCGTGGGATGATGGTTAGATTTCGAGTGAGCTGCACATCTTGTCTTGATGCTGACGGGCAAGGCGGGGGATTACATTTTGTTATTCGCCCAGCGGGAAAAATCCCACCGACAATGGATATGCTTGGATTGCCGAAGCTTATTCAAGATGCCTCAATGCCAGCGTCAGGTATTGTGCTGGTGACTGGTCCAACAGGTTCAGGGAAAACAACACTCCTTGACTCTATTATGCGTGCACAGGCAACTCGTGAAGATGGTCGCCATATTTTGACTTTCTACGCACCGATTGAAAATGACTTAAATAGAATCCCAGACATTACTGGAATTATTAGTCAGTGTGAAATTGGTAAACCGGGTTACGGCGCAAACATCCGAAGTTTTCCTGAAGCTGTTGCGAACGCCTTAAGACGGCACCCGAACGTGGTCTTGATTGGGGAAGCCCGAGACAAGGAAACTATCGAAGGCGCAGTGACGTTGGCAATGACAGGACATACAACCTATACCACTACGCATACAAGCAGTGTGCATAACGCAGTATCGCGGATGGCTGACTCATTCCCTGATCGCACTCGTATCACAACATCACTCATTGATAACTTGCGACTTATTATTCACCAGCGCCTGGTTAAAACGCCTGAAGGTATTGGTCGCTCACCTATTCAGTCGGCACTTGTGCTTACTCAAGATGTGCGATCAGATCTTGCGCGGCTTTCGAGCATTGATTTGATTCCAGCTGCGATGAATGAGTATACGAAAGACCCAAGAATTGGGATCAATCTGCTAGACGATGCTATAGCGAAATTTGAGGCTAAGAAAATACATGAAGATGAAGTGTATGCCATCGAGCGCGAACTTAAATCAGAAAGGTTTTAGCCATGCCTTTGTATATCGGTGAAGAAAAAGTAGTCACGGCTCACGCCAGTAAAAAATCGAAAGTAAGCCTTGGCTTCTTTGAGGCTCATACCAGCGTTCTGATTCCTTTGTTGGCTCTGCCGATGTTTCCGTTTTGGATAACTCTGAAGTTATCAAGCCTTGCTGTTTTGGTTTTAGTACTGCTTGAGCGAAGAGGTATCACCTTGGGCGTTGCTGCAAAGAAACTGAAATCAAGCCTTAGTGGGCGGTATCGGTACGGTAAAACAAGACAGAAAATGATCCGTAGAATTAAATTAAATCAAAAAAGTAGAGAAAAACTATGACACCTAAAAATGAAGTGACTTTAGTGGCCGATGATAATGGCTATGCGGCTCATAAAATTGCGTGGTATGACGAAGGGGTTATTAAGACCGCGAAAGTTAATACAGCAATTGAAACCGGTCATACAAATACCACGGCTACTGGCGTGAAGCTCAACGCCTATACCGTTGGTGATGGCAAGTTCACATGCACCAGTGACTCAAATCAGTTGATCAATTTGCGTCATGATAAATACCCGCTATCTGTTGAAAATAGAGTTTTATTCACTCATGCCATCGTTGGGGCTGGTCTGGGCGACAAGCTTATCAGTGCGGCTGTGACTTTACCTTTCCGTGATTATTATGGTGAAGATGGCAACATTAATGCTGAGTTTGCTAAGGAAGTAGCTCTTAATTTCAAACAAAATAATGTTGTAATCGGTGATGCTGGCGGTAAAAGTCTTAATGTTACGAATGTTCAGGTTGTACCTGAAGCTGTTGCTGCCTGGTTTGATTGGGCAATGAATGACGATGGCTCAATGAATGATGAATATTATGAAATGAGCGAAGCCAATGGCTCCATGTTGGTAATTGATATTGGTGGATCTACAACTGATATTGTTTCGGTCACTTTAGATAAAGATGAAAACCTTATTATTCGTACTGACAAGTCCACATCCGCTAAACGTGGCGTGCTAGATGCTATGGGTGCATTGCATACCGCTATTGGAGATCATCTTGAGAAGATTGGGCAAGGCGGTTCTGGTCATGGCTTTAGCTTGTCTCAAAAGTTGCAAATGCAAGCGCTGGAAAGTGGAAAGATTCGTCTAAATGGTGCTCGACATGACTTTACTGAGCAGCGCAATGTTGCCTGTGCAAATACGGCAAATGCCATTGTGAACTTCATTAACGAAACAGTAGGCTCAACGCTTGAGTATTTTTCTATCTTATTTGTGGGTGGTGGCTCAGTCGTATTTAAGCCTTGGATGGAGAAAATGATTCCTAACGCAGAATTTAGCGATGAGTTCGCAAATGCTCGTGGAACGCTGAAATATCTTAAAGGCAAGCAAGAAGGTTGATTTATATGAGCAAGCTTAAAGTTAGAGCGCGAGTACAGTTCAGCTTTAATTCTAAAGATGACCATCTGACAGATAAAGCCTCTGCTCTCTACAACAGAGTGGCCGAGACTTTTCACGCTAAGAAAACACAAGGTCGCTTGAACGATTGGCTTTTGCAGCTGGCTTACGAGGCTGTTGAAAGAGAGATCGCGGTGGAGGCAGGGGAAGTATTGCCGCAAATAGTGCCTGCTGTAAACCATAAGAAAACTGAGTCGCCAGCGCCGGTTGCAGTGAAAGCTGTGCCGGTGGCCCAGGCACCAGCGCCGACATTTAGTGCTAGTGCGCCTGATGCTGAAGTAAAGAGTGGTGAGCCTTTGGCTCAGAGTGGTGCGCCACTAAACAATTCAACTGAGGCAGTTATGCAGGTAGAGGATGATGAGACTCAGGCAGGCATGGATGAGAGCTGGCGTCCTTTAACATTAGCTGAGCCGTCTGTAGCGGCTCCAGTAAGGCGGATGATGCCTAAAGGGTTTGGGAGTGTAGTGCTTGATCTTGATACTTAATTGATTTGGATGAATACATAGCCCTGTTTTACAGGGCTTTTTTTTGCCTATAGGAAAGCGGTTAATCAAGGGTCGAGAGGTGGGATTGAAGGTCTTTTCCATAAGCCATTATTAATAACTGGATGGTTGCATTGCGGTCTACGAGGATGCTCCAGTCTAGCTTTTGTATTTCAAACTCTAGCTTTCTAAGGGTGACTCTGTGGTGCTCAGTAATTGTTAGGGACACTTGGCTGATTAATGGCTGCTTGAGCCAGAGAGCCAGATTGTCGCCTGGGGAGGCCAGCGTTGTGATCGGTAACTCTTTGTCTTTCAGGCAAAGCTCTGCGTGCATATCAATTAGCAGTCTGATTAAGGCTGAGCGGCTTATGTGCGAGCCGTTGTGCTGTTCAGCGGCGGCAATGCAATCGCTTAGCATAGATGAGGTTGCCTTATTAAAGCGAAAGGTGACGTTGTGCTGGAGCTTTACGGAGCGGTTTAAGGCTCGTGTTAGGGCAGTGCTGTTTTCTGTGCTCATAGAATTACTGTCCGGTAAGGTATTGGTTTGGCGTTAGTATGAATGAGGCGAGCGGGTCTTTCAAGTAAGGTAATTTATATTTAATCATTTTACTGTTTATTTCGTTATTTTACTTGACGGCAGCGATTAAACTGTTAATATAGGCTCAAGTTAATATATTCGAGATCGGGGGTTCAGATGAGTAATAGAGCGCACATGAGAATGGCACCGGTGGTTACGCCTGCGCCAGCAGTTGAGAAGATCGAAGTTGAGCAGCCAACTGTTCATAACGTGATTGGCACTAAGGATATTGTTTGGAACAGCTACTACCACTTACGGGAAAACTTCATAGATCAGGCTTCTATGAGGGCTATACCTGAAATCACTACGCCGGTTGATACCAGCAAGACAACATCAATCATCGCTGGTAAAGAAGTGAAACGTATGCCGTATCTTGATGATTTTGCGGAAATGGTACGACGTGATGACTGCGACAACCATACTCGCTTAGAAATGTACATAAGCCCAATCGGGCCAACTAGCGGCTTGGATTGGTTTGAAGCAACGATGTTGGCTGTGATGATTGAAAATGGGCGCATTGGTATTAAAGAGGATATGTTCGGTAATCGTGCTGTATATGCTTATCGTGCCAGAACTGGAAACCCGTTTTTCCGTATTTTTGGTGGGCGCACGTCAGTGTTGATTGCAATTGCTCAGTGGTTCTTGTTTGTCGGGATTGTTTTCTTTATAGCTACTTTTCTTGAGAGCGCTCATGGCTCTGTTGTTGGGCCTGCTGCTGGGGTGATGATAATACTAAGTGCTGTGTCGGTGATTTTTGTATACAACTTTATTCACTGGCGCTTCCATAAGCGTTATGCGTTTATCTTAAGCAGGACCCTTGTTGATGGGTGGAAAGCTCGTAATTTGCCGCACCGATATGATGGTAAATGGACTCACGCGAGAATGGGCGCTCATGCTATTAGTTTGGCTCTTAGCGCTACCGTAGTGATTGGAATTTCTTTGTATATTGTTAAAGGAATGGGGTGGTTTTTATGAAATCTTTAAAGTTCTTGCTTTCTTTAATTGCGATGAGTGCGCTGATTTATACCTCATGGTTGATTCTGCCATTCTATGCTTCATGGGTGGGTCTGCCTTCAGAGGTGAGCTTGATGGAGCTAGATGACATGGTTCTCTTGGCAGGATGCTCAATAGCTATTTTTCTATGTCTTTTTGGAACTCTTGTATTGGTTGCTAAGGTTTTAGGCTTGCAAAGTTTTAACCGTTTTGTTGTTCAGAGCCTTGGCTGGCTTGTAGTGGCGTTTGTTTTTGTATGCGTGATTGGTATTGGAGCTGTTATTGTTCTTGGAGTGCAGGAGGATGGCTTTATCGTTATCCCTGTTGTTTTAGGGGGGCTTTTAGCAACTGTTGTTGGTGGCTATATTGGGTATGTGATTCTTACTCTGCTTGTTGGGTTTTTAGGGCATGAGTTTGAAAAACTTGGTAACGCTTTACCGAGTGGCCGTTCTGTATTGTTTGCCGAAGCGTTAAGCGCTGGTTATAACAAGCCACAGACGAGAGCATTTATTATGGAGTTGTCGCGAGATAGCGGTCCATCTATGGGCGCAGGTGGAGTGTACACAACATTGATTTTGTATGTGATTCCAGCGCTTATTACGATTGCGCTGGTGTGTGATGTAATCTACGACTACCTCTGAGTAACTATTAATTGGGCAACAAAAAAGCCAGACATCATGTCTGGCTTTTTTGTGGGTATATTTAAGGTTGCGGGCTTGAAGGTGATCCACCTACGGGCGGTCTTGGTCCGGTGTTTTGACCGCGAAGATGTTTGGCTGCTTGTGCAGCGCCATCTGCTTTACCACCTACTTGAGCAATAATCATCCTGTTTTGGTGTTCGGCTCCAGAGTCACCTGTGACCTCTTGGCCGCCGTTAAGCCAGCGTAAACCACGCTCGAATAATTCATTTGGCAGAGAAAAAACTCGAACGGCGGATGAGTAGGCGAATACGGCTAGAATAACCATTGATCCAACTATAATCACCGGTGACATCCAGCCGCTAGAAACCACCCCAACAAGATATTCTGACAACCAGTTAACCATTCGCCCTAAAGGAATAAGAACTAAAAATATAGCGTAAAAGCCTGCGACTCTTAAAATAGGATTGAGCCATAAACCAATCATAAGCATGTAACCTTGTCTTGTGTGCTCTGACCCCCAGCCATCTTTTTCAGCTGTACCATGAGCGGCTAACCATGAGGGTGAGACAAGCAAGCATTCTACGAAAAACAGCATCCATGAAACAACGCCCATCAACCAGAAGAAAAGAGGAATTGTAGGTAGCACTACGGCTAGTGCGAATCCTGCTATCAATAGCGGAACAATTAAGGTGCTAACAAACTTCATATAGCCAATACCGAGGTTTGCTGCAAATGATGCTGGGGTGGATAATAAAAATGCACCAACAGATGCTGCTGTACCTGCCACGGACCCGGCCAGGGGGACCGATGTTGCTATTAGTGTGGCGTCACGGTGCGCTCTATCAGCTACTTCTTTTGCTGTAACAGCAGCTGCATCGCCCCATATGGAAGCGTGTACAAGTAAATCTGTTAATGATGTGAGCACGCTGCCGCTGTATTGAAGTTTTGTGATGAGGTCGCCGTCATCATCAGGTATAAACATCGTAAGCATGAGAGATTGGAATGCAGTTGCTATCCATGTTTTAATTTGCCCTGTGGTTCCGTCTGCTCCTGCTTTTTTGATAGCCGTCATATCAAAAGTGTTTTTTTGTGCTGCGCTACCTGAGTTCTCAGATGCTTTGATGAGATCACTAAGTCTTGCGCTCAGAGTTGAGTAGCGCTCATCGTCCATATATTGTTGGTCAATTCTAGGCTCTGAATATGTGGCTTTCACTCGCTTTGCAAGATAGTTTAGAGATTCTTGATTCTTACTGATTTGCCAGAAAACAGTACCGAGAGCAGGCCAGCCAGCCTCTTTAACTTGTTTTACCCACGGGGTTGTACCGGCGGCTGATTCATTTGTAGCGTATCCTGCTGCGCCCCAAGCTCCGGTTGAGGTTTCTGTGGTGTTATGTTTGTTCATTGCCATTATAGATGCTTGCAGTATTTGGTGTACTTTAGCGTCATAGTTTTCGACAATTGCGTTGATCTCGCCGGCTAAGCCTGTAGCAGCCGCTTCGGCTCCTTTTTGATTTCTCTCATATGTCGATTGAGCTGCTTTTCCTCCTCCGTTTTGCATAGATTTAAGGTCGGCGCTATCTGCACTAAGCTTTACTGCAATAGAGCGAGCTGCTGGTATAACTGTCGATTCTATATATTTTGTAATTTCTTCTGATGCAAGAATCCCTGCGTCATCTTCATAGTCACCAAACGAGAAAAGTCGTCCTGATGTGCTATGGGCTTGGTTTTTCTTAAAGCTGCTCGCATCTGCATCAGGAGATACAAGTGAAACACTTCCGCAGTAACCCTTTGCAGGTGATGGTGTAAGTTTCCTGAAAAAAGCTTGCAACTTAGAAGTTTTTTTCTCGTAATCAAAGTTCAAGGTTGTATTGACTGGGGTATTAAAAGAACTTTTTTGAATGGTAATAACTTCACTTTCTTCGGTTGTGTTGATATGGATTCTGCATAACTCGGAAAGCACCAGCCCCATAACAATATCTCTGTTCGATTCAATTGCTGGCGGTCTATAGACACCATTCTTGGCAATGTAATCAATGCCTTGATTCATGAGCCATGAGCCATGAGCATTCCCTTTCTCGGCAACGGTAATAACGCCATATTGAATTGTTGAGTAACCGCTAGAGAGGGGGACAAGTAGGATCGTTGCTGTTGCAATACGAATAGGCATCCAGAACGAAGAAACTACCTGGCCGCCTGGTGTGCCTTTGTTTGCTGTTTGGATGACGTAAGTAAGACCGCCTAGCAAAGAAAGATACGCCATCATCACTAGCGCCAGCGCGTTCAGAGTAAATGAGATCGTAGATAATAATGATACGTCCCCAAACTTAACGCCATCTGGCTTGCCAAATGCGATCCAGTTAATGATTTGTTGGCCAAAGTCGTCATTTGAGTGCTGATTCATCAGATCACCAACAGAGCCACCAAACTCCGGGGGGAGTGTGGATGTTCCGGCAAAGGCAGATGAAACTGAAAATACCAATGCAAAAAAGCTAAAAAACAGTGTGGTTTTTGCAGTCTTGGCAAGGTGTGCGGATAAGGGTTTTTTCATTTTAAGACTCCCTGCCTTTCATCATATTGATTCGTTTAAAAGCTTTTCGGCTGTGCCAGCTGACAGCAAGCTTGCTCGCGGTGAAAATAACCATTGGTATTGAGGTGTAAAGGCCGGGGTTTAATCCTGGTGCCCAAACATCAAATTTGATTCCGATACCAAGCGCTTTAGTTAAAATAAAAAGCGACCAGATAAGCGCAGGGATTGTGATAGCTACGATAATTGTGTGCCAGAAATATGAGCGATCAATTTCTGTGTCACTGAGTTCCATGGCATCTACAATCACCGGTTTGCTTTTTCTGTGATCAAGCTCTTTCCGCAGTACTTTTCTTAGCAGAGGAAAAGAAGCGCGATGCTTAATATCAGAGATGTTTTTTTTAGCGTATTTATAGCCAGACATAACTGAAGCTACGGTAGCTACTTTTTTTATAGCGCCAGCGCCGGATCGAGCGGAATCATCATGCGCAGGCGCGCTTTCACTCGTGGCATTTTCCATGGATTTGATTTTTTGATCGCTCAATTTTCACGCCCTATTCAAGTGTGATACACAGTTACTATACCCAATTTCTGATATGCTACCAGAATACGGCATTGACAATGCAATTTAAGAGGTGATCTGTGGTGAATGGAACGGTTGATGGGCTTGATAGCCAGTCGGTTGCACATTACTGGAACTCGATTAGCGCGCCTTTAGCGCGACTCTTTGAAACGATGAAAGAGCGTGAGTATTGGCTTGCGGCGGATGATGTGGATGGAGGGCTGTTAATAGAGGCTTTAGAAGCTTTAATTCAGCGCTTTGAAGATGATGCGTTTGTTGCTCTGGTTGATAAAGCCGATAAAGCAGCGCTTCTAGCGCAGGTTCTATCCTATGCCAACATGCCGTTGTTTGTTCGCACGTTAGTGATGCTTGATGGGAAGCGCGCTGGCATTGTTTCTCGATTAGCTCATGCGATGGCCAAGGTGTCGGGAGAGCCAGAGAATTTCGTTAATTTGTATTTTGAACGGCTTCAAGTAGTTTTGAGGGCAGGTGTTCATGGGCAAATTTTTTCTATACAGAGAATTAAGCAGGTGGCTGAAACGATGAAATACATACAAGAGGATGCTTTATGAAAACCAATAAAGCCACTGCAATAGCTTTGGTTATTGCTATTTCGGTAGGTGCGGTACCGCTATCTGCATCAGCCGCTACTGATGATGAGTGTGACATTGATAAAAGCATGCTGGCCATGCTTAAAGCAGTTAATAAAAACGAAGAGCGAATGATAAAAAACGGGGTCGAAAAGCCAGTAAAGGGAGGGATCAAGAATATTGATGTTAAAGCAGGTGCCTGCTTGCCTGCCCTCGATATGTTTGACTCACTAATGCGTATGCGCATGCCATCATTTGGCGCGCTCATGGGTGGTTTTTTCCAGATGATCAAGGATATGGCTTGTGAGTTTGCCAACGACTTCCTTGAGGATGAAATTAATGGATTTGATCTGAGTATTGGCGATCCATACGGAATTGTTAGCGTAGGGATTGGTGGTACTACCAATGGTGACGGTGGCGTTGTAACTGAAAATTACGATATTGGTGCCGTTGTTAAAGATGCGGCAGTTGACGCAATTAGTAATGCCGTTAGAGATCAGGTTGGTGGAATAACTGGCGGGAGCAGCTTTAGCTCTGGTATTTCAGGTCCACAGGATCGTATACCTCGTATTGAAGACACAATTAACAGTGGGGTGGGCGATGCGTTTAAAGGTCTTTAAGTTCTTCGTTTTAGGGTTTTTGATGCTAGGCGGGAAGGAGGTTTATGCAGGGATTCCTGTGTACTGCTACAACTGCCAAGAAGGCTCAAGTAATGCTGGTCACTCTATTTTAGATGGTATTAGAAATCAGACAGAAGCTTTGTTGAATGCTTGGGATTATGCAGTTAAAGCAGACGCAAAATTAGAACTTGCCAAGGATACGGCTATTCTAAAAACAGAGCGTGCTATTGCTAATGCGAAGACGTATGACCCCACGCTTTCAAAGCCTGATACGGCTTGCACCACTTTTAAGTCTGCAAATTTGCGGAGTGCTATCTCGGGTGGTGCGACTGGGAAAACTAAAGATGCAATCCTATCTATCTCTAAAGGACATAACTTGTCCTCTTCTCGGTTAAGCGAAACAGAGCCTAAGCGACAATACTTTGTTGAAAAGGTTTTGCAGAGAATGGATGCAGAAAAAGAAGATGATGTAGCAAGCAGTGCGAAAGTGATTTTGAGCGAACCAGTGCCGGAGGACAAGCTTGCAAAGCGATTAGAAGAAATCAGCTTTCTTACAAACCCGTTTCCTGTTGAAACCCCAACAGCTGAGGCGCTGAAACACATCAAGAAAAAGGGATCTACCGGGGATAAAGACTCGATGGCAAGAGTTCTTGTTAATAATGATCGGATTGAGCGGTCGCAAGCGATACTGTTAGCTGAAGAGTTAAAGAATGCGCAGATTTATGAAGCAAAGTCATTAGATGGCTTTGTTAAGCAAATCAAAGCTGCTGGTACTGATGAGCAAAAAGCAATGCTAAAAGGAAAGCTGAGCTCGAACCAAATTGACGAAGTGATTGCAACATATCGTGTTAGATCTCCTAAGTGGGTAGCTAAAACTATGAAAGTTGAGAGCACAGGGGTGCTTCGTGAACAGGTTTTGATTCAGGCTGAGATCTTGAACCAGTTATGGGAAATCAAAGATTTACTCAGGACAACAAAGCTGATGCAGGCATGGAGCGATACTCAAAATACGGTTCAGTCTGGTACAACAAAACAGTAGAGGTGTTTTATGTCTGTTAGTGATGACAACTTAGATGTAGCGCAGCAAACATTAGTATTAGGTCAAGAACCCGAAGTCTTGGTGGATACGGATCATCAGGATGATCGTTTACATTCTGATTTTGATGAGCTTGAAGTGAGCGGTGAAGCTAAAAAGCCAGCTTTTGCGTTTGATCCTGCTACGGGTACTTTTGTCGGTGGCTCCTTGCAGGATGAAGGTGGTGAGGACGCTCAAGATAATTTTAACCCCTTTGAGGGGGAGCTTGAACCTGAACAGGCTGATGATGCCGTTAACGATGAGGTTATTGATGAGCCTGAGCAAAGAGAGAGTGATGGTAGCGATGTTTTGGATGAAGAAGAGTCGCTAGATACTACCGATGCTTTAATTGGTAACTCAAATTTTTTAAATAGTGCTGTTGAGCAAGCCGCAAAGCTAAGTTCTTTAGATGGCACCTTAATGAGTTCGATCAACAACCGAGCTGCAAGTATGGCTAGACAGCCATCGCTATCAGGTTTGCTCGCGAATTATTGCTCTAACAAGATAGCGTCTGCGCGTGAAAGCAGAAACAGCCGGGTTTTTGAGCATAAGTTTAAAAACTTAGAAGCAATTGCTCAGAGAATTAGACCTTTTGATTTTGATTCAAGTAACCCTGAATCTGTTGCAAAGGCTAAAGAGCACTTCAATACGGTTGGACGCGATGACGTTAAAGCGCTTGAAGCTGCTTACCAGGCCGTTATGCAAAGCGGTCGCAAAATGGTCAATGATTACAAGTCATCCTCTGCCTCAAATTCTAGTAATTTGTTTCAAGAACAAGTGCTAAAGCAAAATGCTCTTTTTATCAAAGAGCATGAAAGTCTACTGAAGTGCATGAAAACAAATGCTGATAATGATAAGTCATTGTTTGATGATTTTAAGGGTGGCTTAAGTGGTTTGTTTGAAGTCGCTAAGATGGCGCTTGCTCGATTGAGCTTGCTGTTGGGTGCTGTGGCGCAGGCAAAAGGGGAGCAGAGTAAGCCAAGTGGTAATCGCTCTTCACCCGCGCCTGGCATGCGTTAAGGAGACTATCAAATGATCAACATTCCGAGTAAGTGGGGCTTTTGTGACGACGTTTTTATTGTGCCTATTAAGGTTCAAGATGCCTTTTTCACGGCTGTGATGGATGCCCCCGAAGAGTGGAGCAATTCGCTTGTGGTATCTGGTTTTAAAAAAACGAATGAAGGCTGGATTAAAAGAGGGCTAGCTGATGAACATGCGCTAGCTTATCTGTCTGATCAAGTTGCCATTAGGGATGTTGATGATGCTTTTTTTGATAGTTACTTTAATCCGCCACAAGACAGCGAGCTAGAAAACTTAGCGATACCTTCTGAAATTGCTGAGGCAATTCAGTGGTTGTCATTACAGGGTCGTCGAGGGCTTTTCTTTGAGTTGTCAATCTCTTGCCCCGCACTCACAGATGTCATGTTGTCGGGTTATTTGGAGGCTGCGCTAGCTGGAGTATCCAATGCGGATACCAATGTTGTTTATGAGTTTGCTATAGAGCGTATCAAGTCGCTATCGGATGATCCGTTAAGCGAGAGCGTCATTCAGTTTGCGAAAGAAAAGAACATTAACTTGGTTGTTCAGTCAGATGACGTATTAACGCCTCGCGGTAGCGTCCTACTGCCTCGCGGGGAGCATGTCGCATGGTTTGATAATGGTGTAGAGCGTCAGGGTCGTGTGTCACGACCGCTGCGCGTTGGTGATGATGGTTGCTGGCTTCATAGCTTGCCGATTGCATGGGTTGGTGGGTATCCGTCTCCTAATGAAATGTGGGTGTCCGCTAAGGCGTTAGGCCTAACGATTGAGCCAAGTGCAGCAGATACAGTTAAAAATGATGCTGATTATCTTGAAGCGGTAAGCTTTCTTGGCTCCCTAGAAAATAGCGCTGTTGCAGATTTAGCAAATCGCATATATCAGGCTCTTACGCCGACGATTACAGGAAGTCATATCTACCGCCACTCCTGGGTCGCCAATGGGAAACTATGGGGGCATGAAAACATTGTAAATAGTGCTAAAAGTAACCATAGAGTGATTGAGCTTGATGGATTGATATGCCCTATCTCGGACGAAGATAGAGTTTTGATTAAAAAGCTAAGTGATGCTCTTGATGTGATGAGTAAGCAAGAGTACGGCAGCGATAGTGTAGAGCGAACAACACTGTGTTTTGGTGGAGTGCCAGGGGTAGATGGAGTGCCGCTGCTTCAGTATAGCCTTACCGCATTATTTCCAGTCGATAAACCGTCGATGTTTAATTCGACAGTCAGGGCTGTAAGGTTAGACGGTGATGTTAAGGCAAGCAGTGTTCTTGATAGCTTTAAAGCGTATCAAGTGGCGATGGCGGAAAACACAAATGCTGTACGTACCTATTCACCTGTTATCGAAGAAGTTGGCGGCGACTCTTCGTTAGTGATTAGTGGCGAAATCTTGATACGAGCACTTAACTCGGTGATTGACCATGTTTATGGCGTAGAAATATTCAGAGATAGAGTGATTGAACTTGGGCTTGAAAAAGGCTTCTCTACAGAGTTTGTTTACAGGCTGCTTTCGTTTGAAGAGAGATCTATAACTGCGCAGCTAAAAGGGGTTACTCCGATTGGCGCTGACAGCGTTTTAGCTTACCCAGTGCCTAGCCTGTATCATCAGGGGGATGATAGCCCATACAAAACAGAAAGTTATCACGGACGTAATTATAATCGTGGTATTAAAGCTTGGCGCTACTCTACAAAAAGTCCATTACTGGTTAAGGATGCGATCAGTCGAATAGTAAGGGATGATTTAGAAACTGGCCTACCGAAATCTTATTACGGTTTGTCGGGACCGTCATTCGGGCATGGCAATGCGGAGCTTGATGCGATCGTTAAAAAGGCAGGCATTGGTCGTCTTTATGATTTTGAAGACAACTTCCATTTTGGTTTAATTAAAACGGATGTAATCTTTAAGCCAGGCGTTGATCATATTGCTGATGAGATATTGAAGTTTGATGAGGTGTTTAAATCTTTAGGTTCTTTTGACTTAAAGAAGGAAGGTACTAGCACTAATGTGCCGATGGATATTGAAGTTGAAAACGCACCGGCGCGGCAATTTTCTCAAGAAGCCTATGACTCATGGCTTAAGTACTCGAAAAGCTTTGTTGATGCGATGCGTATTTCTTTGGTTCCAAATAAAATTATTGCATACGATCAGGAGGCATTAAAAAACATCATTAACGGTGAAATTACACGCCAATGGGGTGTTTTTTTAAGTAAAACAGGATTCGACGAAACAGGGTTGAATGATATTCGCGAGAGCGTTTTGAAATCAGTTAAAAGCGCTGTAGCAGGGGGGGCGGTTCGAGATGCTCATTTTTCTAATGCTTTGCTGGATGGGATGATTTTTAGAATCACAAAGACGGCGCGCAAGGTTTCTTGGCGACATTTCCAGGTTAATTCGCTTAACATCCAGAACGAAGTCAGCGATTGGCGCACCGAGCCTAGAGGAGCGATGCTTGATCACGCTTACATTGAGAACTTTGGAACAAAACGGGGTGGGCCTCGGTTAGTTATTGATCTGCTGTCAATCGCCGATCCAGAGTTGGCTGGCAGACTTTATAATATTGGTAGTGAGCTTGATCAATCTATCAAACATCCTGAGAAAATTGGCGATGAAACTGGATACCAAGATACCGGTGTCGTAACAGGCTTTGCAATTAAAGACTTGCGAGCAATGAATATTGACTCTTTGCTGGCGGCTACGGGAAGTATGTCATCTACCCAGCGTGAAAAATACGTTAAAAAAGACCTATATTTTCCTAGGCCAGTAATGGCTGATCTTAAAGAGAAAGGTTGCTGTCCAGCGGTTGCTGCATTTTTAGATCAAGCATGGGTCATGCTGCCATCAAAGCCATATAGCATGATAACCAGTGATGTAGAGTTTTATGGGCGGTTACTAAGCGCAACTAAAGATGCGGTGAATGCTTTTTTAGATCACGAGAGCAACATGCTTAAAAACGATAACAATGCAGCTTTTCTTGAGATATATGAAGATGAAATGGAAAAATCTGGTGTCAAAGATTTGGTGCGTGGACAGGATTGGGATAGACGGTCTTTTTATAGAAAAGGAACCGTCTTTAAAGGGCTGAGTTACTTTACATCTTTTGGTATTCGAGATGGTTACGATAAAAGAACGCTAGCTTTGACTGGGCCTTCTTTTAATTCGAGATTTTTTATCAAGAAAGGTGGTGAGATCTTAAAGCCGGGGGGGTTGGCATGGGAGCATTTATTACCTAAAAAAGCAAAGGCACCAACCAGTGCAGGGATTAAGAAATCAATAAATCCTGATATTCGTACTGGTGAGGACTATCGCAAAGGCAAGATTCTTGATAGTGAAGATTTCATTAAAACCTTTGGCTTTAGCGGAGTAGAGTTTGGTAATTGGACGAACCAGGCTGAGCGGGAAGCTCATATCAACCTATCTTATGACTCTATGCTCGACTTCTCAAAAGTCCTTGAGTGCGAGCCTATGGCGCTTAGCTTGGGTGGCCGATTAGGGCTTTGCTTTGGTTCTCGTGGGCGAGGTGGTAAAGATCCAGCGTCTGCCCACTATGAACCAACGAATATGGCGATTAACTTAACCCGCAGATCAGGGGCAGGCTCCCTAGCTCATGAATACTTTCATGCAATTGCGGGTCATTACGGGGAAATTGAATCGGGTATCAAGGGCGCGGACTACAGTGAAAAAGTAGGGAACATGCTTTCTAGCTTTAATGCCCTCTTGTCGCCTACACCACTGCTTCGTAAAGATATGCAGGAAGCGTTTTTTGATCTAATGAAAGCCATTATGTATAAGCCGGTAATCGGGAATGAAGACTCGACGGATATATCAGCTTACACACAGAGATCTCATATGTATGAATCATCTGCTGACTTGGATCGTGAGAACGAAAGTGGCGAGAAGTACTGGAGTTTGCCGCACGAGTTGTTTGCGCGATCTATGGAGGTTTGGGTAGGGGTGGAGCTTGCTAAGAAAAATGCTCGAAATGATTATTTAGTTTCGGCTGGTAAGTTGTTGCTGGAAAATAAACTTTACCCTGATGCTGAGCATATAAAGCGTATTTCGCATTTTGCGGAGAAGTGGGTGGGCGCTTTGCGCACAGAGCTTAGCCAGGTACAGCATCCGTATTTAGGTGCAGTGGAAATCCCTGTCTTCCACTCAAAAAACAAAGTGCGCCAACCGCTAAATCAGTATGCGCTTGAGAGTTTTGTGCAGCAAGAAATGAATCAGCTGTTTGGTAAGGTTAAGCCTAGAGTTGCTTTTAGTAATGACGATGCCTCGTCTAGCGCAGGCACTTACGATTTTATTAAAAATCTTATGGTGCTAAACCTGAAAAGCGCTAATCGCGATACCTTCTATCATGAGGCTTGGCATGCTTGTCATTCGACAATGTTAAGCCAAGATGAGCAGCAATTCTTGTTAAGCACGTTTACTGATGAAGCCGTGAAAGCCTTTGTAATCGAAGTGATGACTGAGCACAGCTACTCCGAAGAGGCTGTAAACGACGCGCAGAACAATCCACTTGAATTGCAAGCTTACGCATTTGAGTTATGGGTTGCCGGAAAAATATCTCTTAGTGATTCACGAGCAGAGCAAGTGTTTGGTGATGTAAAAGAGATTTCAGATGCTGCTGCTAACATTTCAAATACGTTCCCTCTTAAGGATGTGGAAGCGTTATTTGAGAGGTTTTATGGTGGTGAGTTAGCCATGGAGAAAGATCAGCATATTTCTAATAGCGCTGAATATGCGGATGAGCTGGGAGTATTTGGAGGGGTGATGCATGCGCCGTTGCCAGAGGTAAAACAGCGCGGCATGTCGATGTAGTTTGGGCTGGTGCGTAGCCACTACGCACCACACTCTTCTGCTGTTAATCTTCCAGCATTACTTTCCACTCTTCTAAATCAAGCTTGCCGCTTGAGACTTTTACGTTGCCGTTTTTGTTTTCAACGAATGTCAGAGGCGTACCAACGCGAGCTTGGCGCACAACTTCCGCAAAAATCACATTTGCTTCTTTTGCCTTTGCAAAATCGCTTTCATTCAGCGTTTTATATAGCTCACTTAATTTCTCGTTTGAAATCGACTTTTTCATGAACTGATCAAGTAAGTCGCGACCTGCTTTAGGGTCCTTCTGCGTTTCGCGCATAAGTAGAGCGGCTGCTCCCCAGCTGCGCTGATTCAAATAAACCGGAATCCAATTAAAGTTGATGTTGTGCTCTTTTGCAGCAGCTTCCATTTCTTGGTACTGCTTAATGCAGTAAGGGCAATCAACGTCGAATAATACATTAGCTGTGCCTTCTGGCTGATCATTAAAGTTGAATGTAATAAAAGGGCTTTTTTGCAAACGCTCTAGGGTCTGTTTTCTCAGTTCAGCTGCGGAGCTAGGTACTTGCTCGGATTGCGCTTGGAGAGGTAAAGCTACTTCACCAGGCTGGGCATCACTTAACTGATCAGTCATTGAGTTTTTTGCAATTTGATTTTCTGCTGATTGCGGCGCAGGACTCATGCCTACCCAGCTTCGCTTGCTCATGAGTGGGCCATTTAGAAAATGGTCTCCGTCAGGTAGCACATAAACAATGCCCTTTGATTTTGGATCGTTAGCAATAGTGAGCATTTCTACTTCTAGCAAGCAAGAGGTGCTTACCGAGACTTTTAGCGGTTCTGCGCTAAGGATTTTTGAATCAGGGAAAAGACGCTTCATTAGCTCAGAGGCTTGTGCCTCAGTCGCTACTTCAGAGCAAACAGTGGCAGTCTGTGCGCTTACAGAAAATGATGCGCTTAAGGCCATTAATGAGGCCGTAATCACTGCTGCTGTAGCTGTTTTTTTCATAGGCATTATCGTAAACTCACGAGGTTGATGATTTTGATTTACTGATAGTACACCAAACTATTAAATGGTGGTACTATTCGTGTAAATACGAGCTGAGTGAATTAATTAATGAGGTTAAGTGATTACGTTCAAGAGCTGCCAGTGGCTTCAAGGCGTGAGTTTAGGCAGCGTTTGGCTGATGCTCATGGCTGTTCTGTCTCGTTGGTTCGCAAGTGGGAAAACCACCCGCCGCCTGAGTCTTGGGACCAGCAGAAAATCGCATCAATGAGTAGAAAGCATCCTGCTGATATGGCTGCGATGAAAATAACAGAAGATCAAACTGGCGGGAAAGTTACGCGGTTTGATCTTCGTCCTGAAATTTGGGGTTCACAGTGACTAAAGCATCCGAAAAAGCGAAGAAGAAAGATGAGTTGCCGGCATTAACGCCCGGCGATTTGGAATTACTAAATTACCACGGCGCGGAAGGTTTGATCAGAATCGGATTGCAAGCCGCTCATGAGAGAGTAACGAAGAATCGCATTATCTTTGTGTTATGCGCTTTTTTAGGGTTGTCAGTGACAGCAACCACAATCTTAAGCGGGAAGGAGCTTGAGCCTGTTTTGCTTGGCGAAACTAGCGATGGTCGCATTCGTCCGCTACCTCTTTTGAGTGAGCCGCTTTACAACCACAAAGATATTTTGGCGTGGAGTGAGCGCTGTGTAAAAGATATTTACTCGCTTTCATATGTCGACTGGCGCACAACCATTCAGAACGAAACGTTTTGTCTTTCGGATGCTTCTCGGGCTGGTTTTGTTGATTCTCTCGATAAGGTCGGGGTTCTTAAGTACTTGACTCCAGAGTTGCAGGGGGTCGTATATGCAACACCTGGAGCAGCTGTATTGCGTGCGTCAGCATTAACGAAAGGAGGGTACAACCAGTGGGTGGTCGATGTCCCATATACGGTAACAGTCTCTGGTCGTAATTCTGGACGAATAGAGCTGGTTATGACGATGGAGATTCGCCGTGTATCTCTAACATGGCGTGAGTCAGGAATATGGGTGGATCGCTACGTGGTTAAACCAGCAGGGGGTAGATAGCTGATGAGAAAGCTAGGGATTTTAGTTTTGTTGTGCACTGCTCATTTGGCTGCCTTTGCAAATGACAGTGATGGGCAAGAGCAGGTTAAAAAGAGTGAGCCGGAAAAAACGCTTGCTGAAAGACAACTGGGTTCTGTTTTGTCCGCTTCGCCTCAAGCTATTTTGAAAATGCGTAGCAGTATTCAAAATACGGCAGCAGCTAAAAGAGCGCCAATACAGGAAGATTATGATCCTGCTATATCGCAAGATATTTTAGATTTGGAAGATATTTTTGATTTGACTTTAGAGCCTGGTGATTTAGCACCTCGTATTTTCATATCGAAGTTTCAAAGTACGGCAGTTTCCTTTGTGGATGCATTCGGGAATCCATGGCCAATCAGAAAAGTTTCTAACTTCATGGGAAGCCAGATTGATATTGATCGTGCAGTTGAGGACGAGCAAACGTCTGGTGCAGGTGAGGACGGCGAGGGTAGTGGTGGAATAGCTTTAGATGACCCGCAGGCGGGTTCGTTTGCTATGACAGCTTTGAAGCACGGGGTGGCCGGTAATATTACTGTGTATTTGGTGGGGCTTCAAAATCCTATTGCCATCATTGTGAATGGCAAGCCATCTATGTTCCATAGAAATGCAACTTTACGCATTGCTTCCGCTGGTCCCCAAACAGATAGAGCATCGCTGTATCAAGACACAAGCGTTCGATTAGGTATGGCCCAAGAGCCTGATCTTAATAATGCGCTGTACGGCATCAGTCCAAGTGCTAGCGAAACAATGGTTCTTGATGGTGATAACGGGCGAGCTTGGATTAAGGGTGAGTTTTTATACCTGCAAACAACGCTGGCGGTTTTTTCTCCACGAGTACTGGCAACATCGCACGGGAATGGGAAATACAGAGCTTATAAGCTGCCTAAAACAACTCGATTTACAGGCACAAATGAAAGCGGAAGAACACTGTCTGTTCGCGTAATGAGAAGCCCTGCTGTCATTGCAGAGAAAGGGGAGTAGGGGTATGAGCGATAACATTAGAGACGACGAGCTGGACTTTGGTCTGGCGGCAGAGACAAGCGCTCAGCGTGATTCTATTTCAGCGGGTCCTGTTAGAGGAACGGCGGCGCTTAAGGGTTTGTATGCAAAGGGTAACAGAAAGCGCTTATATGCCTATGTGGCTGTAGGGATTCTTTTGTTGTCTGCGCTTATCTACACCTTTGTAGGTGCCGAGAATCCAGTTGAGCGCGGACAGGTTGGAGTTGTTCAGGCTGGAGTGGTAAGCGGTCGTGAGCAAAGCAAGCGCAGCATGATTGATAACGAAGAGGCTGTTCGTTACAACACTGAACAGTTAGAGCTAGAGCAGCAAGACAATCCGTATGCTCACCCCATCATTACAACTGACGAAGATGATTATTCTCCATTCGAGGAAAAATCAAATTTAAAAACACCGGGAAGACTCAGTGAGTCAGGCAGCACTGAAACGAATGGTGGGCAGCAGGGTCGAGCAACAACTGAATATTATGACGAAGCGGCTGTTCAAAACGCTAACACTCTTGTGATGTCTTTGATTGATGAGGAAGCGGTAAGCCCTGTGCTGAATAAGGTTTCTTGGTCTTATGCGAAGCCTAAAGCTAAAGCTGCTGTGCCTGACGGTTTAAATGATGATCGTGATTTAAGCGCTGATAATACTAGCTCTACAAAGTCGTGCGCTATCCCAGGTGTGCGAGCAGGTACGAGAGTGATGGCAACTGCTGATATGGCTGTTAACAGTGATGTTGGTGGGCCTATCTCTTTAACCATTCGTAATGGTCGGTTACGGGGTTCTCAGTTGATCGGTAGCTTTGAGCGCAAAGAAGAGTGGTTGCGTCTTGAATTATCAACGCTTGTAGGTCCTGACGAAACAATTAGTACGAGCGCAATTGGCTTAGACCTCGGTACAACGCTAAACGCTGTCAGTGGGAAAGTTGATCGACATACACTTTATCGCTACGGCTGGTGGGGGTTCGGTACAACTTTGTCGGCTATTGGTAAAGCAGCTACTGCAAACACAAATACTACATCTTATGTGAGTGATGGTGTGGTTACTGAAAGCTCATCAAAAGATACGGCAAGAGAAATTAAAATGGCGGTTGGCTCACTGGGCGAGGAGTTGGGCGAAGTTATGCGCGAGCGAATTAACCGACCGATCACGGTGTCGCTCAAAGTGGACGACGAAGTTGGTGTCTTTTTTCTCGAAGACGTTTGTCTTGAATCGAAAAACTAAGGAATTTTTAAATGACTGATAAAGATAATTACGGCTTTGATAAAGCAGATATGGATTCCCTCTCTCTGGATCAATCGTTAAACGACTTGCCTGCTGGCGAGGTAGAGCAAGGTCAGACTAAAATCAAAATGGATGCCCAGCGGCTTGAAGGGCTTGGAAAAGCAGGGAGAGAAGATTTTCTAATTGAAGAGGTTAAAGAAAAGAAAAACAATGCAAGTTTGATTTTAGGGGTTAGTGGTGTTGCTCTTACTTTGGTCGTGATGCTGGGCGGGTACTTTTTTGTGGCTCCTATGGTTTTGGGGCGTGGAGCACCGACAAATGAGTTTCAGGCACCTCCGAATGAAGTTGAAGTGTCTGGTGGTGGGTTCTCGTTTTCTGAACCAAAAAACACAGGGGTTTCCTCTGACGCTGAAAGCTTTAGTGACTTTGGGATTGATGAGCCGAGCACGTTTACGGGTCATGCAGATCTACCGAGTGAAAGCGGGTCTGAATCTGTTGCTTTTTCTAACGTAGAAGCTGAACGAAACAATGACATTGTACCCATAACTGTAGAGCCAGACCTTCCTGATGAGGTACACCCTTATTCTGACGATTTAGAGAATGATGGTGACGTGGTTATCAGAGCGGAAATCAGTGAAGAAGAACAGATGTATGACAACATCTTGGCGGAAGCAAGCACCATTGATGTACCGCATGAGGCGATTAAAATTGATCGAAATGTGGTCAATATGGAATTGCAAATTAAGCGTATTAGCCGTGCTGAGCTGGATATTGCTGAAACTCGTAAATCGCTAGGTGATATGTCCAAGGTTATCGGTTCAATTCAAGAGCAAACTTCAAAAATTGCAAAAGCTATTGAAAATAATACTGAAAAAAACCAGCAGATTAGTAATGAAATAAAACAGTTGTCCGCGAAAGTTGAAGGGCAGATTGAGTTACAGAAAGCTGATATTGCTGCGTTAAAAGAGAATATCAAGAAGCGAGCTGAGGCACCTGTTGAGGTCGCTAAAGTAAAAGAGCCGCAAGCTCAAGCTGTTGTGGCTCAGGAGGTAGCGCCTAAGCCTGTCCCTGTTTCTGTTCCGCCAGCGGTACAAAAGCCAGTGACTTTGCCAGCACCAGCGGCGCGGCCTGTAATGGTTAAAGCTCCGGTGCCTAAGCCAGCAACAGCTCAACGCGCTTCATGTGCGTCAAGTAATGTTTCGGAAAATTGGCGAGTGAAGGGGGTAACTCCATCATCTGCTTATGTTGTGCGTGTTCAAGATGGGCAGGGGGTGTATCTAAAAGAAGGTGTTTCTCTGCCAGGTTTTGGAACTGTAAAAAGCTTCAATGAAATTGATCGAAGCGTTTGCACCTCAAGTGGAATTGTGAGGCGCTAATGAGTGACTTAAGCGGATTGGGGAAAGGGATTGGGGATTTATTAATCAACCTAAGCTCTGAGTACCCAGCTTTGTTAGAGGGCATTTTGATCTTAGTTGCTGGGGCAGGGGTTTTGATTTGTGTCTCTGCTACGTTTGATGTGATGCGGATGGGGAAACCTGAGTATCAGATTAAAGGCTCCAGCATCTTTTGGAAAATGCTAGCGGGTTCAAGTCTTGTTGACTTGATGTTTTTTGCAAAGGTTTGGACGGGGAGCTTATGGTCAGAATCTAATCCGCTTGGAATATCAGCCTATGTTGCATCTGGAGACGGTGATTACAGTAAGCAAGCAATGATGGCCGCTATGGGAATCATTGTGATCGCGGGGTATGTGACTTTGGCGAGGGCATATTTTGGGATGGCTCGTTTGGGTTCTTTGTCAGACGGATCAAGATCGGAAATGGTTGGTTTTATTGTTTCTCGAATTGCAGCAGGTTCATTAATGGTGGCGATTATTCATGTGGCTAAGGCTGTTGATAATAGCGCTGGTTTTAACTGGATTCCCAGTTAGTTTAAAAAAGAAGGAAGGTAATAAAATGGTAGACGAAATTTTGCTAAATAAGAAAAAAGCAAACAAACAAATCTTGAAAGGCGCTGTTACTGGCTTTTTATCGTTGGCAGTGCTGTTCTCTGAGGCAGCAATGGCTAGTGGTTTTAAACTTAGTAATCTATCTCGCGGTTGGTTAGATGAGGCTGGCGAGGTTGTTCCGGCAATTCTGCTGATCGTTGCGGGTATTGGGGTGATTATTGCCAGTATTGCGGTTATTTCAGGAGTTATGGCGAAAAAGAATCAAGAGCCTCTTAAATGGCAATTATGGGGTGTGATCGGCGGAGCGCTAGCGGTGATTGTACCTGTCTTGATTTTAGCAACCGCAGGCTCAGTTGGATCGGGCCAAGGTAATGCGAGCGGTACATTAAACCAGCTGAATATCAAGTATTAAGGTGGCCTGTATACAGCCTAGATTGATTCTAGGCTGTTTCCAAATTGAGGTGTTCTAATGATTGGCGTTGTGAGAAATGAAGCGCTCGCAGGTAAGATAATCCAAGGGTCTTGGCTACATAATCCGAAGCTTAAAGACATTGGTTACGCTGTTATCAGAAAGCATAATTTCACATGCTCAATTTGTGGAACTCAAAGTAGATCGTCCAAAAAGTATCCAGACGGAATGATGATACCTGTTTGTTTAGAGCATTCAGGGCTGGCTGCTATAACTTTGGAGAAATCCACCTGTCTTTGCCCTTTGTGCGCCTCTTCTTTAGCGACGAACTGGAGTGTTGCAGGGACCGTTTTAAAAGGTGAGCCAGTACCAGCGCCAGGGTTTTTGGTTTATTTGCCTTTCAAATCTCAAAAAGAAGTTATCCGGCTGGCTGTTTATGCATTGGTTTGTTTGCAGAAGCCTAATGATCATCCTCTTTTTTCTGTTGCTACAGATATAGACATAGTGATGGCTGGGCTAGCTGATGAAGTCAGTAAGAAAATACCTATTTATGACGGCACTAATGTTGATTTTGTAAAAGCATTAGCTCTTTTGCCGGACGAATATTATAACCAGCGCTCACAGATTATTGGGGCTTTGCGCTGGTGGCCGAATATGAGTTATTGGGCTGAGTTTGGGCGTTATATATCTGCCGCGACCTTTGATGAATTTGAAAAGGATTTTGGCCTCGATAAAAAAACTTCTGCGTTAATGCGAAATAACCATGAGGATTCAGAATGAGCGAGTTAAGAATTGGGGTCGCTTTATTTTTAGGTGAATCGCCCTATAGTGCTGAGGGTAATTTTGCTTGTGAATATCAAGGCCAGACGTTTGAGTTTTTTTCAGTTAGCGACTTACCGTCTCAAACATTATGGATTACAAACGTAGATCTAGGTGATCTTATAGAGCTTGGTTTACATCGAAACCCAAAGATTGCTCACGATGGTTATTTTCGCACTCGCATTTCACAAATCAATCAAGAGCTTGGGCTGGATGCTTTAACACTAGAGCAGCAAGCCGCTTTTCTTGCTGAGTTACTTGGCTCAACCGCTGAAATGGCGAGAGTTGAGTTGAACTTAACTCAGTATCCGGCAACAAGCCTTGCTCAAGCAGTAGGCCAGCTGCACGGCTACCGTGAGCACCCAAAGGGTACTCCTGTTTTTACAATAGCGGAGCAAGCTTGCCAGCGTTATACCTCCACAGAGCGCACCAGACGAATTGAGCATGCTGATATTTTTTCGTTTTGGATGCCCCGCTATGAGTGGGCTAATGAACTACTAGAGATGGGATTACCTGTAAGCGAGAATGCTCAGGTTATTGCTCCTCATAATTTGCCAGCAGCTGGTCGTGATGCTGTCGCCCTTGTTCAGTGGGCCGAAGAAAATAAAATTCCTTTGTTTGCAAATATCAGAATTAATCAAGTTGAAGAAACGGTCGGGCGATTAATAAATTATGGTGCGGGTGCTCAGGGCATCAATGCTAATGGCTATGATGCTAGAAATCAGCGTGAGTGGTGTGCATTGCCGGAGTTATCTGTCCTTGCCTATTCGGGCGATATTGAGATTTTAAAGGTTGTGACGGCTGGCGGATGGGCGCGACCGGGTTTGCATTTGAATCGGTCAAAAGTTGCGCGAGTATCCTATAGCTATGGCCTTTTATGCGAAAACATTTGGAGTGGGCTTACAAGAAAGCCTAATGACTTTAATAAGTCTTCTAAGACATTACAGACAGCATGGATGCAATCAGTTGAAAGAATGAAGTGCTTGCGCGTTGCCGAGCGCTTATCAGGTATTGGTATGGATATCTTAAGTTACGGGAATGGGCGTATTTCGGTTGCATGCCCGATTTCTGTTAGAGCATTGATTCCTCAAGTCGCGCTTGAAGAGTCGATGCTTTACCCTACTTTCCTGAAAGATTTGGATTTTTATAATGCTGCTGGTAACAGTGAGCCTTTTGCAATTATGCAAGGATTGATGGCTAGGAGAGAGTACGCTCGTATTCTTGAGGTCAACAATAAAGCTCTTCAAGAGTGTAAGGCTCGCAAAAATGAAGCTTAATCCTCAGCAGTTAGCGGCTGTAGAGCATCCTGCTGATTCTTCGTTATTAGTGATAGCAGGAGCCGGTTCGGGCAAAACCACGGTGATAGCTGAGCGGGTGATGCGGCTTCTAAAAGTGCATGCCGGTACTGATAAAAATGTACTGATGGTTACTTTTTCAAATAAAGCCGCAAAAGAAATGAAGGAGCGAGTTAAGCGGCTGGGAGGGCGGGACGGGGTAATGTTCCATACTTTCCATTCATTTGGACTATCACTTATGCGTGATAATCCCGAGGTTTATAAGCTCAACAAGGATTTCTCAATTCTTAATGAATCAGATATGGCTCGCAGTATTCGCCATATCGCCAGTAAAAATGGATTAGCCCCGGCTAAGGATCTAAGTAGCGAAGATAAAAAGCGCCTAAACCCACTCAAGTGGCTGAACACATGGAGCTTGGCGAGGCAGGCAGGCTTTAATGTCGATAATGCTGATAACAGAGCAGAGCTAATTGATAGGCTCACGAATACTCATAAGCTAAGCGAATCAGAAGCAAAGCTTGCTTACTCAACACTGCGATCCTATGAGTCCGTTAAGCGCAATACAAGTAGCGTTGATTTCGATGATTTGCTGTATCTGCCTTTGTTTCAGCTGGCAAAGAATGAAAGTTATCGTAAGAGCGTCCAAGCAGGCATTGGCAATGTTGTGTGTGATGAAACGCAGGATTCAAACCGTATTCAAACTGAGTTGATTCGTTATTTGGCTCAAGATCATTGCGCGGTAACGTGTGTTGGTGATGATGATCAGTCAATTTATGGGTGGCGCGGGGCGGACGTAACAAACTTAAAGCGTTTTGTAAGCTATTTTAAAGCGGACCAGTTGAAGCTAGAGCAAAATTACCGCTCTACCCAAGCGATAGTGAATAGTGCGAGCCGCCTAATTGAAAGTAATCTAACTCGATTACCAAAGACACCTTTCTCTGGTGGCGATGAGGGCGTTTTGCCCGATTTAAATCAATACAGTGACAGTTACGCTATGGCTGATGCTCTTGCTACTCGGTTAGCAGGCGCTATCAACGCAGGAGAGCGGCCAGATAGCTTTGCGGTGCTCTATCGGACTAACAGGATGGCGCTGTTGTTAGAGCAGTCGTTAAGGCGCTCAGGAGTCCCATACGTAGTTGTTGGTGGGATGTCTCTCTTCAATAGAGCAGAAGTCGTAGGGGTTACTTCGGCGCTGCGTCTTGCTTCCAATCCAAGAGACACTTTTGCTTTAAAAAGCTTAACGCCATTTATTGACGGGTTTGGGGATATGAGCTGCTATACCATTTGCGAATGGATAGAAGCCAACGAGGAGGCAACGCTTTATACGCTCCCTGATGAGCTGCCTGGTGTACCGCCAAAGGGAATGGCTGCAATTAAAAGCTTGATGAGCGAGATGAGTCTTGAGGCTTTGGCGTGTGACGACCCTAAAGAGTTTATTGAGTGGGCTTCGTATGGAACTTTAAAGATTATTAGCCGTGAGAAAGATGAAGAGCTTCGCGATAAAAAAATCAGCCACCTTGAAATGATGGCTGACGATATTTCAGCTGAAGTAGCTGAGCGTGAAGAATCTGACCCTGTGAGCTGGCGAACGGTGATGCTTGAAGTTGCTTTGAGAGAGGTGCGCCAATCAGAGTCTGATTTGGGAAGCGTCACTCTAAGCACGATTCATAGATCAAAAGGGCTTGAGTGGGACAAGGTTATCGTTGCCGGTGCTAGTAATGGTTTGTTTCCGATGGAAAGCCGCGATGAAGAGGATGAGGAGGCAGGGTTTGTGCACTATGAAGAAGAGCGTCGGATTGCTTATGTTGCTTTGACGCGAGCGCGCAAAGAATGCACTTTTTTGCATGCTGATAAATACCGATTTGCTGGTTCAGAAAGTAGCGAAAAAATCTATGAGCCTTCTGCGTTTCTAGGTGAAATGGGTGTTGTGCTTAAGCCTTCTTTTTCTACGGAAAACGACTTTGATACAATGCCATCATTTGATATTAAAAAAATTAAAACCTTTCTAAGAGCGGGAATGTAAAATGACTTATGGAATTGTAGACAAATTAATGGATGGTATTGATAATTTCAAGAGTAATTTACGGGCTTGGACTAAGGCGGACCATACTCAGTACTTTCCGATAGCCTGCCCTCAAAACCGCTATGCATTATCTTTGCATAATGGCTCTTTATTAAGTGTTATCCGTATTGATGGTTACATGGGGCAATATTTCCCGCATGACTTTTCGGTGCTGCAAAAAAAATGGAATAGCTTTCTCAAAACCACTGCAAACGACAAAAGCGCAGCTGGTTTTGATCTGTATTGGTCCTATGAATACGATCCTGATGGTATGAAAGGGCAAGCGTTAGAGTATCGTGCTCGCATGATTAACGCTGCCAAAAAAAGAGGCTTGGATATCCAAGATATTCTTGAAGAGGAAGCTCATGTCTATGGGGATATCTGCGCCATCGAATCGCAATACATCTTGGTAGTTACACACCTTGATGCTCTGCCAAAGGTGGACCGAAAAGAAGCATTAAATAAGCGCCGAGAAGCAATTCGAGGACAGCTTAAGGGGTCTGATTCGATTGTTCTTGGTGCAGGCATTGCTGCCATAGAATCGGCACATGAGTCGCATGTAAATAAAATTCAGACGTTTTTAGAAAATACTGAAAGAAAATACGTATGTGAGCGCCTTGAAACTTACGAGGCGCTTAAAGCGATGCGATGCGCATTTGATCCGTCTACTGCTGGAAGTGGCTGGGCAGCGCGACTCAAGCCGTCTGATACTCGGTTCCGCTCAACTGATAGCATTGCAGCTTTTGGACGAGACAATCAGAAACCTGATGGTAAGGTACTTGACTGGAGCGCTGTTTTTCCGCCAAAGCTGGCCAGTCAAATGATTCGCGACAATGTAGTGGATCTAGGTTTGTATTCGGTTGTAGGTGATAGAACTTACGCGCCGCTTTATGTTGATGAGCTGGCGGTTGATCCTGAGCCTTTGCACTTGCTGTTAAATATGTGTTTTAAATCGCGTCTACCTTTGCGCCTTGTTTACTCGCTTACATCTGACTCTGCTCAAGCAAACTATTGGAATAAGTTATTTGCAAGCATCTTCACCTTTGCGTCTAAAAGCAATCGGCAGATTACCAAAGCTGTCAAAGCTATGGAGAGCTACGAAGAGAGTGGTGGTGGTGCTATTTTTGGTTACGGCATTTCCGTAACGACTTGGGCTAAAACAGATGTTACTTACCAGGGTGATGGATCACCGATTTACGCGACCACTCAGATACAAAAAAGAGCACGCGAACTTGAAACTTACATGCAGCAGTGGGGAGGACAGCAGCTTAACAATATATTTGGGTGTGCTGTTGAGGCTGTAATGAGTGCAACTCCAGGTTACATGATACCGTCCGCGACTCCTTTGGCCCCACAGTTTGATCTCGATATTACAACTCAGCTTCCGATTATGCGACCGGCAAGAATATGGAGTCCTGACAACTCTATATGGCTACGGTCCAGTGATGGGGTATTGCTACCTTATCAGCCATTTAGTCCCAAACAGACCGCTATGTTAACGCTGGTAATGGGGGGGATGGGGTACGGTAAGTCGAATCTGATATCAGAGCATATTTACTATTTTGCCAATCATCCTGAAGCGGAAGATATTCCATATATACGAGGTATGGACTTTGGGGCCTCTAGTAGTGGGGTGATTGATATGATTTCAGCGTCTCTCCCTGAAAATCAGCGGCATAGAGTTATATTTCAGCCTTTCACAAATAATGGGACCATGATTAAAAACATGATGGATACGAGGCTGGGTTGTCGTTATCCGCTTGAAGATCATGCGAAGTTCTTGGTGAACTGGCTTCTGATTTTATGTGACAGCCTGATTAAGGAGGCTGGTGTTCCAAACCTGATGGCTGTTCTAAATGCGGCTATTAAACGAGCCTACGAAAAAGCAGATAATAAGCATCATTCATATATACAACGTAAATTTGAAGCTGACTATGCAGATCCTTTAGTTATAAAAATGCTTGATCGTATTGAGTATAAGCTTGACCAGCATACAAATTACTGGGAAGTGACGGATGCGCTGAGCGCTTGGGGCTTAGCAAACAACGATAATGAAGTGTTGCATGCTGCAAAGCTTGCACAGCGCCATGCGGTTCCTCAATTCACTGACTTGATTGAAATCTGCGATAGCTTGTCTCAACAGTTTAAGGATATGCCAGATATTCTCGGCAAGCCTTTGCCTGCTGCTGTTTCTAATGCTTTGATGAATGCCAATGGGCAGTTCCCATGCTTTTCTGGAGTGACCAATACTGACGTATCAGAAGCTCCTGTTTGCGTGTTTGATATGAGTGAAGCATTTGGTAGGGGTACGTCTGAATATGACGATTGGCTACGCAGCGTATATTTTGCTGTAGTTTACCGGCTGCTAACTGAGGATCTGTTTGTTAATAGAGTATTAAGTGGTGCTGAATTAGAAAATGATCAAGATAAGCTGGGGCTTTCAGATGAACTGCTAGATTGGCACTTGGCTTTCTTAGCTAAGCAAGATCAGGCTATGAAGGTGTACTGGGGGGATGAATTGCACCGAGTGGGGAAAGTGAAGGGTGCTTTTGACATTATTGACTCAATGGCTTTTGAAGGGCGCAAATATAAGGTTGGTATTATGCTGGGTACTCAGATGCCGGAGCATTTTCCACCAAATATGCTTAAGTTGGCTGAGAGTGTTTTTATCTTTGGGGTCAGCCAGTCGGAGGGGAATGCTGATGTCGTTAAGGAACTGTTTGGTTTATCAGATGATGAGCGAAGCGCAATTCTGAATATAACTAAGCCGTCACAAAGCAAGGGGGCTGAGGTTTTTTGTATACATAAAACAGAGGTTGGTACTCAGCGCTTGAAGCTGCATTTCCAGATGGGGGGGATTAAACGCTGGGGTTTTGCAACAGAAGCGGAGGAGCGAGGCTTGCGAGGCTTACTTTATGCAGAAGGGCCGTCAACGTCATGGGCGCGGGAGATTTTGGCTAAGCGAGTGCCTAGTGTAAACAAGGCCATTGATCTTGAAATCAGTAAGAATCCAGAGCTTAGCAAGCCGCAGGCGATTAGGTTGATTGCTGATAAATTATTGGCCACGTTAACATGACTGAAATCAACAAAATCACGGATAGTGGCACAGGGACATCATAATCTTGTGAACTGGTTCGCCTTTTCTCTAATTTAGAGTACTATTCGAGCCGAATTAACACATAAATACATACTAACCTTATATTAGCTTGTGCTTATACAGAGGGATGGAGTGAAAATGCTGATTGCCAGTTATTTTGTTGCTAGAGATGATAGCGGTGCACCTCTGTGCATAGCTGTTGAGGGGGTTTTCCTTGATGGATACGAGGCGAGAGAAAGCGACCTAGATATCAAGGCCGACCGCACTGACCTTGTTCAAACTTTTGAGCAAGATGGCTATCTGGATGGATTTATTTTACCGGATCTACCGCCTGATATTGTGAACCTCTTGGGGTCTGGCGGGTCTATAGAGATTGTCGACCTTGTAGCTAGTCAGCATTTGTTGTGCACGCTGACTCAGCACCGCAACTATGTAGCTAACGGCTAATAAGCACTGGTTAAGAATGCTTTGATCGTTTATTCAAGAGGTTTTTTATGACGTATGTTAGTGGTGTTCAGAAAACACCAGGGCGCTCTTTTGAGGCCGTGATGGAGAGTTTGAAACAATGTGCTTATTTCGACATGCATGGTTTGGTTGATGCGGGTGTGGTGCGAGTAAGAACAGGCCAAGAGCCGGAAGTTTTAAGCTCGATTGACGGGTTACTGCAAACAGCAAAAGAGCTGGGTAAGCCGGTGAATGATAAGCGCAGTATTCATTCGTCTGAATGGAAGCCTACCAATGCCCAGATGTTTAAAAATGCAATGCATGCGATGCAGAATGAGCAAGCGCCGGTGGTAAGTATCGCGCCCAAAGGTCCTAAGCTGGGTTGATACGACCAGCTTAGCGAAAACCCTCGCCTTTTGGCGAGGTTAATCGAATGTCATATACCCGTCTTTAATAAATGGCAGCGCTATTTTGTTCTTAGATAGCTCGTCATTTCTTTTTTTATGTGACTCTTTGGGTATATTGAAAGTGATTTCAGGCAACTGAAGTCCGCCATCTATTATGATTGGCATGCTTGCATGTACCATTTTTGCTTGTTTTTCTCCTTGTGCATTTTCATGAAGAATATTAGCTCTAATGTGCTTGTTCACAGGTCTGTGCCAGCGCACTGTATCTGTTTCATTAAGGTTTACTAGAGCATTCAAAATATCGAATGCGTTATTGTTTTCAAGTCTCTTACGAGCCAGTTTTACGTTAATCTTTTCAACGCTGGTGATTTTTTTAGCAATAGAGAAGCCTATGCGTTTTAAGTTTTCGCTGTTAATTACTCTAATGAGTCGTCTTGCTTGTAATGGGTGTATTAAAGGAAACCCTGATTTTGCGTAAGCGTTACGAATCTCTCTTTCTGATGCCCCTCCTTCTACAAGAGCTTTGGTGGTTGTCGTAAGTGCTTCCTTGGCCTCGTTAAAGGCGTGAATGGCATTGACAACTTCAGTGCTGACCAAGAAGTAGCCAGGGTATCTAATAACCTCACCAGTTGTGGATGTTGCATGTATATCCCAGTCACCCAATGCTTTGATAAGGTTTTCACGAACGTCGCCTTTGGTTTTTTCACCAGTTGTAGGGCATAGGGTGTTTCCTGTGATTACATTTTCTTTTTTTAAAATAACGCTTTTTAACGTATGAAATTGGCTAATCATATTATCCATAGCAGTACTTATCTCTGCTATGGAATCTGGCTTGATTTCAGACATGCTGGCGTCCTTTTTGAGGTTAAGCATCAGCTGCATTCTGCTTACTGTTTAAGCGGATTTTGTTTTTTTCAGGTGCTGGTTTCGTGCTAGTCTTTTTAAGGTTTTTATTCCAGCCGCCTTCGCTCCAAACGCTTTCAGGGGGAGAGATATTTCTAGCCGCGGCTTCAACCTCGATAATTTCTCGGATTAAAAACCAGTTTTTCGGATTATCACAAATTACTTTGTAAATGAGGTGGCACATGATCTTGGTTGTTTGAGAGCCGTGCTCAATACCTTCTCGGCTTAATCGGAAGCTTGAGTTTTTTTCAAGTCCAAGAAGCATACCAATCCAGGGGCGGTAAAACTCTGGATCAATCTCTTGGATCTTGCTAATCAATGCGCTGATGGAAGGTGGCTCCAGGTCGGGCATGTATTGCGGTAGCGCCATATAGATGCGAAGTAATATTGAAATATTTGCTGGGAGAATCTCATCCTTTTTTTTCTTTTCATAAAGAGAGGACGCATTTAATCCAAGCATTAAGCTTGTTTCCGTCAAATGTAGGCTGAAAATTTCTGATATTTTTGTTATATCACTCCCTGTAATGGGAACTGGTTTGCTAAGGTGTGCGAGATGTTTATATTTGACTGTTTCCGGCAGTCGTGATGTTTTTGTTTTTTTGTATTGTCTTTTAGATGTGTCAGCTTTCATCTTAAATACTCCAGTATCATTTTCGTATACCTTATCAAACTTTTAGCTGTTTTGTTCTTTTTATTGCATAAGTCGTTTATGATTCATACTAGTAACTTGGATTTTAAAGATTTGAGGGCTTGAGGTTTTCATGAAGGTGTACCAACAAAGCAGATAGAAATTCTGAGCGAGATGGTGTTTGCCTATGGTTGTTCACAACTTATTAAGAGCTATGAAGTATGTCTAGGGTGGCGTTAAAGACGGTAATTTATTACCAGGCTAAAGAGGACGGGTGTAGCCCGCTCGACTCGGACATTATCGTTAAGGGTGTGGAGGCGTATTTTCCTGATATTCCATTTCCAGAGAAAGGTCGAACCTTTTTGTATGGGCATAACAACCCGGCAATGCTTTATTTGTTGGAGCGTGATCCGGCAAACAAGAGCGCTGAAATTCTTACGGTAGAGGCTGAG
>ASRL01000033.1_pt1 | contig 35605 bp, 31 predicted proteins | sample 692978 | NCBI WGS metagenome assembly ASRL01 (sample SAMN02169241, study PRJNA158439) | bioreactor metagenome | isolation source: day 67 sample from continuous culture bioreactor inoculated with sediment... | place: Germany: Bremen | reverse complement strand
CAGAACCAGAACCGGAGCCAGAACCCATTGGCCCCCTAAGCATCTATACCGGACTGCCGGTATCTGAAGAGGCCCATCTTCGTCGTCCGATTGGAATTATGATTAGTAATATTAAATCGGCCTTACCACAATATGGTATATCCCAGGCGGATATTATATATGAAGCAGTTGTTGAAGGTGGAATCACCCGATTGTTTGCTGTTTTTCAAGACTTTGATGCAGAAAAAATCGGACCCATTCGAAGTGCAAGACATTATTACATGGATTTTGCCTTAGATCATGACGCGATTTATACCCATGTTGGTCAGTCGACGTATGCAACTGATGCTTTTAAAAAATTAAAGGTCAATCGTTTTTATGGACTAAGTCATTTGGATGAACTGTTTACATTTTTAGATCCTAACCGTGTGCGGCCCCATAGTACATTTACATCTTATGACCTATTGATGAATACATGGGATGTTTTAGACTATCCTAAAGAAGTGGATCTTGAAGCAGATACAAAACTTAAATTCACTGAATGGACCGGAGAAGAAAATCTTGTTGAAGATATTGACCAAGAGTCCTTTGTTCATAAGTTGTCCTTAGATTATTCAGGCGCATACGGAACCAATCCGGAATTTATCTATAATGAAGACAGTGGGACCTATGATCGCTATCAATATGGGGAAGAGCATATAGATGCCTTATTTGACGAACAACTTTCCTTTGAAAATATTATTATTCAATATACATCCGTTTGGGCTATCAAAGGGGATCCATATGGATGCATGGATATGAGTTTGATTGCTGAAGGGGAAGGCATGTATATTGCAGATGGTCTTGCTATACCAATTACATGGATTAAAACAGACCATTATTCACCGACCCATTACTTTACAGAAGATGGGGAACCTTTATTATTGAACCCGGGAAAAACATTTATCAGTGTCTATCCTAAACACCGTGTTGACCATATAACGATGGAGTGATCTTATGAAAAATAAAGAAAATATACATTTAGAACGCCAATTATTAGATGAAGCAAAAATTGCAAAAAACTATGCATATGCACCTTACTCCGGATTCCAAGTCGGGGCAGCCATACATACAAAAAGCGGAAAAATCTATCGGGGATGTAATATTGAAAATGCAGCTTTTAGTGCAACCAATTGTGCAGAACGCACAGCCATTTTCAAGGCAATCTCTGAAGGGGATACTGAGATTGATGCTATTGCTATTGTCAGTTCAGCAGACGATGTGACCTATCCTTGTGGTGTATGTCGTCAAGTCATGAGTGAATTAATGCCTGAAGCAACGATTTACTTTGAAGATGCTAAAGGAAACCCCGTTGTATCGAGTGTCAAAGAAGTTATGCCCTTCATGTTTGACAACCCAATCCCAAATACAAAGAAATAAAAGGAGAGGCATATGGAGAGCCGTTCAAAAAAGAGTAACTTACTTCTACAAGGATCAATATTAGCCATTGCCGGACTTATTGTCCGGCTTATTGGTTTATTATATCGAATTCCTCTCGTGAACATACTAACCGATGAAGGTAGTGGCTACTATGCAAGTGCCTATACCGTCTATTCGTATTTATTGATTTTATCTTCCTATGGATTTCCGGCAGCAATATCAAAAATCGTATCCGGTAAATTAGCCAAGAAAAAATACCGAGAAGCACACTTGATCTTCAAGTTTTCTCTCGTATTTTCCTTAATTATTGGGTCAGTTTTTACCGCGATTCTCTACTTTGGAGCCCAAGCAATTGCAAATTTTATCGAAATTCCCAATGCGGCCATTGCCCTTCAAGGACTTGCGCCGGCACTTTTGATCTTTAGTATGTTATCTGTTTTTAGAGGTTATTTTCAAGGTATGAACACCATGGTTCCGACAGCTATATCGCAAATTATTGAACAAGTCTTTAATGCAGTCTTTAGCATTGTCTTAGCAATGATTTTATTAAAACATGGCTTTGAATATGGTGCTGCCGGATCAAGTTTAGGGACAGCATTTGGAGCTATGTTTGGATTGTTATTTATGGTTTTTGTATATATTGCATCAAAACCCATGCTTCAGAGGCGGATTCATCGTGATCCTCATCAACATGTTGATTATACGGTTTTATACTATTGGAAGCTATTATTAATGACATCGGTTCCCATGGTGATTGGGACATCGACCTTTCATCTAACGAATTTAATTGATACCATTATGTTTAACAAGGCCCTAGCCTTTCACACATACGCACCTGAACAGATTGCTATGATGTATGGAATTTTAGAAGGAAAATATAAGATCATTATTACCCTCCCTATTTCGATTGCTTCAGCGATGGCAACCGCTTCCATTCCAAGTATTACGGCTTCATTAGTCCGTGGTGATTCGAAACTATTGGCGAAAAAAATTGATTTTTCTATTCGTTCCGTATTGATGATTACCTTTCCTTCAATGATTGGGATTATGCTTTATGCAAGGCCTATTATTGAGCTTTTATTCACGAATTTAGATCAACTTAAAACAACGACGGCTATTTTACAGATCGGTTCCTTATCGATTGTGTTTTTTGGAATATCGACAATATCAATAGGTCTCTTGCAAGGCCTTAATCGCTTGACGGTGCCGGTAAAAAACGCAATGATTTCCTTGGTCACCAAAGTACTGTTTAATATTGTCTTATTATATGTTTTTGATCTAAACCTCTATGGTGCCGTCATTACCAATATTATTTTTGCAGCAACGTCTGCCTTTTTGAACTTTCGTGATGTGCGTCGATATGTTCCTTTTGACATTGATGTCTATAAAACTCTTATTGCCCCTTTAATGAGTTCTCTTATTATGGGAGGAATTACCTTGATTATATATAAATTATTGATGATTAAGCTTTCCGGTCAAGGTGCATTATTAATTATATTACCAATTGCGGTATTAATTTATGGATTTTGTATTTTAAAGTTAAAAGCATTTAGTCACAGTGAACTTGAAGAAATTCCTTTTGGGAACAAACTCAAACGATTTTTATAGGAGAAGCAAATGGCAAAAAAGAAACTCATGATTATTGGTGGCGGAATGGCAGGAATGGTTTCAGCAATTATTGCGGCAGAAGCTGGCGCTAAAGTCACACTTTTGGAACGTAATGATAAGATTGGAAAAAAACTTCTGGTAACAGGTAATGGTCGATGCAATATTTCCAATCAATGTGTAGGACCGGAAAAATATCATTCCCGTACTGAAAATATTTTTGAAACGATATATAGACAATTTGATTTAAGGAAAACTCGAGATTTCTTAACATCGATAGGTATTGATCTGGTTGAACTTGAGGATGGTAAATTATATCCCCAAAGCTTGCAAGCGGTAAGTGTGGTCAAGGCATTGCTATATCGCGCTGAAGAAGTTGGTGTCGAGATACACTATCATCAACGTGTCCTAGACATTGAATACACCAATAAATTTCGAATTTATGGTGATGAGCAGACCTTTTATGGGGATTATCTGATTGTTGCTACCGGTGGTAAAAGTTATGCCGATTCCGGTTCAAGCGGAGATGGGTATGAGATTGCTAAGCGATTTGGTCATCACATTATTGAACCCATGCCTTCGATTGTCCAATTGGTCACGGATAATCCATATAGTAAAAGTCTAAAAGGATTAAAAATCAATGCAAAAACGCAACTCATAAATAGAGATACACAGGCGCTTCTTCGTGAAGAAAGCGGTGAGGTCTTATTTACAGAGTATGGTTTATCCGGGCCGACTATTTTGCAACTATCAACCCTAGTGGCTCCTTTACTGAAAGAAAAAATAGGACTAACTGTTGCTATAGATTTTTTTCCGGAAGATTCGATTGACGATATTGATGCACGATTGATGACACGTTTTCATCAGTTTCCGTCACGTCTTGCTGAACAGGTATTTAATGGGTACATCAATCAACGGCTAATCATACCCTTATTCAAATATGCCCAAGTCGATCACATGAAGCAAGCCGGTAATTTGACCAAAGAAGATCGAAATAGATTAGTCGCTGCACTTAAAAATTATCACCACAAGGTTGAAGATACCTATCTTTGGAATCAAGCACAAGTGACAAAAGGGGGCGTTAGCTGCCTTGAAATCGATTCAACAAGTTTAGAGTCAAAACTTCAAGAAAATCTGTATTTTATTGGGGAAGTTCTTGACATCGATGGTGATTGTGGTGGATATAATTTGCAATGGGCAATCTCTAGTGGTGCCCTTGTCAGTCAACATATAACGAATGCATAAAGAAGGGAACAGTATGTTATTTAAAGTAGCGAATATAATTTTAGATATTCAGCCCCAAAAGGGCAGCCTGCATTCAGAGGCAGAATTAACCAGGGCATTATCAAAAAAACTACGCATAGGGCCTCAGTACATTCATGGGCTAAAAATTGATAAGTATTCAATTGACGCCCGAAAGAAACCAAAATTAAAAGGCGTCTATACCGTCATTGCAGATATTACACAAGCCATCGATACAAATACTTTAAAAAAAGCAAATGCAAGCATTCATACTCCAAAAGTCTATCAATTCCCAAACCGAAACGAGCCTTTTTCCAAGCGCCCGCTTATTATTGGTTCAGGACCTGCAGGATTGTTTGCAGCCTATGTTCTTGCCATGAATGGTCATCGCCCCATTGTTATTGAGCAAGGCGATGAGGCCTCTATTCGACGACAAAAAATACAAGATTTTTTCAAAACAGGTCAATTTGATTCTTATAGCAATATTCAATTTGGCGAAGGTGGTGCAGGAACTTTTTCTGATGGGAAATTAAATACAGGAGTTAAAGATAAATTTTTACGAAAACAATTTATTCTAGAAACCTTTGTTGAACATGGGGCGGACCCGTCAATCCTTTATATGAATAAGCCTCATGTTGGCACCGATTACTTAATTAAAATTGTTGAAAATATGCGGAAAACAATTATTCAGGCCGGTGGAAGTTATTATTTTAATACTTTTTTTGAAAAACCAATCATTCAAGAGGGTAAAATCATTGGTGCAAAATGTCTTGATTTAAATAACGAAAATGCTAAAATAGATATTGAGTGTGATCACTTGATACTTGCGATTGGTCATAGTTCTAGACATACCTTTGAAAGTTTATATAATTCAGAGGTGCATATGGAGGCAAAAGCGTTTGCTATGGGCCTTCGAATTGAACATCCACAGGAATGGATAAACGCTGCTCAGTATGGTTTTGAGAATCTTGAGTATGATTTTCCATCCGCGGATTATAAGTTGACCTATCAGGCGTCTAACGGTCGAGGGGTGTATTCCTTTTGTATGTGCCCAGGTGGATATGTGGTTAACGGTGCATCGGAAGAAGGTCGGGTTGTATGTAATGGGATGAGCTTATTTGCAAGAAATTCTAAAAATGCAAATAGTGCAATCATTGCCACGGTTACACCGGAAGATTTTGGAAATTCATCTCCTTTGGCCGGTATTGATTTTCAGAGAAAATGGGAAGAGATGGCATATAAAATTGCAGGAAGTGATTATAGTTTACCGACACAAGATTATGTAAACTTTAGAAAAGATGTTACAAGTAGCTCTGTGAAGGAATCCATCTCTGATAAAGCATTTTTTCAAAGGGACATCATAGAAAGTACCTGTCAAAATCCGCTCACTGATTCGCCCTTGAAGGCATGCCTTCCAAAGGCAATAGCAGAAGCCCTCGTGGAAGGTATTGACTATTTTGGAGGAATTATTGAAGGATTCAATCATCCAAAAGCCAGACTTATCGGTGTTGAGACGCGAACATCGTCTCCTGTTCGAATCCTTCGTAATGAACAAGGAATGAGTAACATTGCTGGATTATATCCATCAGGTGAAGGTGCTGGCTATGCCGGAGGAATCATGTCAGCAGCTATTGATGGAATCAAGACAGCAGAAAATATAGTACAGTGATTATAATAGTTTTTTAATTAAGGGGGGAACGTTATGAGTTCATTAAATTTACTCAAGAAGTATTATGTAAAAATCCCATTAAAAATGACGAATATTATAGGCTATACTTTAAACATCATACCGGCAAACAAGCGGTTTGGAAAGGTTTATGAACATCAATTTCGACAATTAGAATTGGAACAATATGCTCCATCAGAAGTTCAAGCTAAACAAACGGATGAAAAATTTTTAGCACTTGTTCGTCATGCCTATAATCACGTTCCCTACTATCGTGACTTATTCGATCAACATCAAATTCGTGTGGATACCTTTACCGGAATCAAAGATATTGAGCAGATACCGTTCTTAACACGTGAACAACTTCGACAATGTAAGGAAGAACTTATTGCAGACGATGTGGAACGCAATAAACTGATTTATAAAACAACATCCGGAACAACAGGCAATCAGGTGGGATTTTATTTAGATGAAGATACTGTCATGAAGGAATGGGCTTATGTTAATCATTTATGGGGGCGAATCGGATATAAACCGGACAGCTCAAGACTCGTTTTTCGTGGTTCAGTCTTTCGAGCACTTGCTAAAAAAAAGAAAAGTTGGCAGTATGATGCATTACGTAAAGAACTAAGTTGTAATATTTTCGATATGAGCGTGAAAAATTTACACGAGTATTGTGGGGCTATCAAACGATATAAGCCGGATTATATTCATGGCTACATGTCAGCTATCGTTGTCATGGCAAAATATATAGAGCATAGTCATGTAGATTTGAAGCATCAATTTAAAGGAATACTTGCAATCAGTGAGAATGTGATTGAATCACAACGCGATTATGTTGAGAAAATTTTTAATTGTCGCTTATATTCATTTTATGGACACTCAGAGCGTCTAGTAATTGCTGGAGAATGCGAATATAGTTATGAATATCATGTTGAGCCAAGTTATGGTTATATCGAAATTATTGATGAAGAAGGGCAGGTCATTCATGATGATCAAATTGGTGAAATTGTTGCGACAGGTTTTTGTAACCAAGGGATGCCACTAATACGCTATCGAACGGGAGATATGGCAAGTTGGTCAACAAAACAAACCTGCTCATGTGGACGGAATCACTTGAGGATTAAAGATGTTTATGGACGTTGCCGTCGGGATGTACTTGTCAATCGAGAAAATACATTTGTCTCTTTAATTTCGTTAAATACACACTCTGATGTCTTTGATAAAGTTACACGCTATCAATATTATCAGGATGTCGTTGGAGAAGTTGTATTGAAACTTATGGTTGACACTCCTTTATCAGAGAAAGAAGAGACTGCTATTTTAAAACAATTGAATGAAAAAACACAAGATAAAATAACGTATACAATTAAATATGTAGACGATCTTCCGGTTAAAGCAAATGGAAAATATTCCACAATAGATCAACAATTGGATTTAGATTCATTTTGTTAAAGAAAAAGGGTGAGAGACAATGCGTTTATTTAATTTACTTAAGAAGTATTATGTAAAAATACCATTAAAAATAACCAATATTCTAGGTTATGCCTCAAACATTATACCGGCAAAAAAACGGTTCGGTAAAGTTTATGAACATCAATTAAATCAGCTAGATAAGGAACAATATGCCTCTTCAGAAGTTCAAGCAAAGCGGACCGATGAACGTTTTTTAGCACTTGTTCGCCATGCCTATGACCATGTTCCCTACTATCGCGAGTTGTTTGACCAACATCAGATTAAGGTAGATACATTTACAAGCATTAAGGACATACAAAAAATTCCGTTCTTAACACGTCAACAATTGACGAATAATCGGGAACAACTCGTTGCAGAAAATATAGACCGAAATCAGTTGATTTATAAAACAACGTCCGGAACAACAGGTAACCCGGTTGGCTTTTACTTAGATGAAGATACCGTCATGAAAGAGTGGGCATATATTAATCATCTATGGTCTCGAATCGGATATAAACCGGACAGTTCAAGACTTGTTTTTCGAGGCGCAGTTTTTCGTGAACAGGCCAGAAAAGGTAAAAATTGGCAATATGATGCTCTTCGCAAAGAATTAAGTTGCAATATTTTTGATATGAATGCGAAAAATCTCAAGGACTATTGTCGTGCCATTGAACGTTATAAACCGGACTATATTCATGGTTACATGTCAGCGATTGTTATTTTAGCCAAATATATAGCACATAATGACTTAAAACTTAAACATCACTTTAAAGGAATTCTTGCTATTAGTGAAAATGTTATTGACGCACAACGCAAATATGTTGAGAAGATTTTCGGATGCCGTGTCTATTCTTTTTATGGCCATTCAGAACGCTTGGTCATTGCCGGGGAATGTGAAAAAAGTCATGAATATCATATTGAGCCAAGTTATGGGTATATCGAGATTGTTGATGAAGACGGGCAGGTGATAGACGATGACCAAATTGGTGAAATCGTTGCAACAGGATTTTGCAATCAAGGGATGCCACTAATACGCTATCGCACGGGGGATATGGCCAGCTGGTCAACAAAAGCCTCCTGTTCTTGTGGTCGGAATCATTTACGGATTCAAAGCGTTTATGGACGCTGGCGTCAAGATGTATTGGTGAATCAAGAGCATTCATTTGTCTCATTAACGTCTTTGAATATGCATTCAAATGTTTTTGATCAAGTGGTACGTTATCAATACTGTCAAGATACGGTTGGTGAAGTTACATTAAAGCTTATGGTAAATCGGCCCCTAACGTCAGATGAAGAAGCAGAAATTCTAAGGCAGTTGAATCAAAAAACACAAGAAAAAATCGCCTACACGATTGAATATGTAGACGATCTTCCTATTAAAGCAAATGGAAAATATTCCATGATTGATCAACAACTGGATTTAGATTCATTCTTTGAGACCGTATAGTAAAGAATATTTTTTTACAAGATAATCGGTAAAGTACTTTGGATTAAAGGCTTCGCCTGTTGCTCTTTGAATGATTTCAGATGGTGTGATGGTTGAACCGTATTGATGAATATGATGAGCTAACCAATCAAGAAGCGTTTTCATATCTCCGTGTTTTAAGCACTCATCAACTGAAAGCTCTTTTTCCATGGCATGCTCAAACTGTGCTGCGTAAGCGCTACCTAGGGCATAGGATGGGAAATAGCCCATCAAGCCTTCGGACCAATGAACATCTTGTAAGATACCTTCAGCTTCTGTGGTGGGGCGAACACCCACGTATTGTTCATATTTATCGGCCCATAATTTAGGAAGTTCTTGAATGTCAACATCTTCTTCCATAAGCATTTTCTCTAGCTCGTAACGAACCATAATATGGAGAGGATAAGTAACTTCATCTGCGTCAATACGTATGAGGGAGGGTTCTACTTTATTGGTTGCTCGTATAAAATCTTGAATAGAAATATCCTTAAGTTCATTAGGAAAAAGTTCTTTGAGTTTGGGCATATGTGCTTGCCAAAAGGCAGGATTTCGTCCAAAATTGTTTTCATAAAGGCGAGATTGTGATTCATGAATTCCCATAGAAACGCCTGTTGCTAAACAGCTAAATCCAATGCTTTTAGAAATATTTTGTTCATATAATCCATGCCCGGTTTCATGAATGGTAGAAAAAATAGGGTTTATAAGGTCGTTTTCATGAAAGTGAGTCGTGATTCGTACATCGTCCGGACTCATGTTTTGGGTAAAAGGGTGTTCACTTTCTGACAAACTGCCGCCGTCCATTCGAAATCCCAAGCTTTCCATGATATATAATGAAAAAGCTTCTTGTTCATCGATCGAGAAGGTGTTTGATAAAAAGGAGGTGTTGGGCTTAGGCTTTTCTTGGATTCTTTGAACTAAAGGAACAATAGAAGCCTTAAGCTCTTCAAAAAAACCATCAAGCATATCTACCGTTACACCGGGTTCATAGTCATTCAGTAAGGTGTTATAAGGATGTCCTTCATAACCACGGTGGTCTATAAACCGTTTTGTGGTGTCAATAACTTTTTTTAAATAGGGAGCAAAAATTGAAAAATCATTTGCATTTTTTGCTTCTTCCCAAGCGTTTGAGGATTCTACGAGTAAGGATTGGTAATCAGCATATTCTTTTACAGGAATGGGGCTGATTTTTTCATATTCTCGTCGAAAGTAATTATATTTTGCTTTCGACAAATCATCAAGTTCATTATATACGTCTGAAAGTTCCTTGAGTAATCGATCCACCCTAGGATTGATTAGCGTATTAAAATAAAGTGTTGAAACAAAGCTAATCACTTCAGAACGTGCTGAAACTCCATCTTTTGAAGCTGTAGTCATTGAATCAAATCCCAGTAATGATTCTGTGTAAGTAATGGCGGCCATATCATGATCTAAATCATTTAAATCTTCAAGCAGTTTTTTTATCCTGTCATTCATTATAGTTTACCTTTCTTTCAATGTAATAGGATTATTTTATCAGATAATAAGAAGAAGTCAAAGAAAAAAAGGAACAATTTTTTATATTATTTCGTCATAAAAGTGTAACATAAATCTATTTAGGATTATTCTAGATAGTGGTATAATAGAGAAAAAAGGGAGGAATTATGATGAAAGGTCCTATGAAAAAAAGTCTTGTTGCCTTATTGCTTACCATGTTGATTGTAAGTCTAATGGGATGTTCTTCAGGCAAAAGCAGTGATAGTGCCATGTCTGAATCAGTCACAACGACGGATACAGCATCAAGTGGAGAAGCCGCAGCGGATATGGATATGGCTGAACAAACGATGGATGGTGGTGAAGACGAGAATTATGGTGTCAACGGTTCAAGTAACGTTCCGGTCGGAATGAACCTTGATGATTCAAGGAAGTATATCTTAACCTATAATTATGATATGGAAACCTTGACATTTGATGAGACACAAAACCGTTTAAATCAGCTCATTAATATGCATAATGGATATTATGAGTCGACGCAAGTGTCCGGACGCAATATTACAGCCCAATATCCCCAACGACGTCATGGAAGTTTTACAATACGGATTCCTAAAGAAGAAATTGTGAGTTTTCTTGAAGGATTAAAGACGATTGGCGGGAATATATTAGAAGAGGCAAGTAATCAAGATGACGTTACAAATCAGTATTATGATTTAGATGCACGTATTAAAACCTTAGAAGTTCAAGAAGAACGTTTAATTAGTATTTTAGAAACGGCAGATGAGTTGGAATACATCATTGAATTGGAACGGGAATTATCCGATGTTCGTTATGAAATCGAGAGAAACATGTCAACATTTAGAAACTTAGAAAATCGAATCAGTTATACAACCGTACATTTGAATTTACAAGAAGTCATTGAAGAGACGGTCATTGAAGAAGAACCAACATCATTTTTAGAAAAAATGACCTATGGTTTCAGACAAAGTGTTAAAGGCGTAGCTAACTTTTTTGAAGCGGTCGCATTATTCTTTATTACACAAAGTCCGATTCTACTTGTCATATTTATCTTTGGCTTTATCGGCTACAAAATTATTCGATGGATTATCAAAAAAATATTTGCATCAGATTCCAAAAAAAATGAGAATGAATAATATGCATAGAAGGATGGATTATGGAACATAGAATACACTTAAATGAAGCAAAAAGAATTGTTGTCAAAGTTGGTTCATCTTCGTTGACCCATGAGACAACAGGACACATTAATTTAAGACGGGTTGAACATTTTGTTCGACAAATTTCAGATTTAAAAAATTCAGGAAAAGAAGTTATTGTTGTGAGTTCAGGAGCTCAAGCGGTAGGAATAAGTGCCATACATTTAGAAGAAAGGCCGACGACATTGCCGGAAAAACAGGCGATTGCTGCTATTGGTCAAGCATCTCTTATGATGTTATATCAAAAATTGTTTCATGAATATAATCACTTAGTAGGACAAGTGCTTTTGACTAAAGATATTCTGGATGATGATGAACGTTATCGAAATGCAAAAAACACAATGGAAGCACTATTAAAACTCGGTGTTATACCGATTGTTAATGAAAACGATACGGTAGCCACGGATGAGATTGAGTTTGGAGATAATGATCGATTATCAGCAATGGTTGCTGTTCTAGCCAATGCAGATCTATTGATTTTATTATCGGATATTGACGGATTATATGACAAAGACCCCAAATCTTTTGCCGATGCAAAGATTGTTGAGGTCGTTCATGAGGTTGATGATTTTATTTATGAAATGGCCGGTGTATCAAAATCAAAACTAGGTACCGGCGGAATGCTTACAAAGCTTATGGCCGCTGAGATGGTCAATAATGCATCCATTGATATGATTATCGCAAATTCAAAAACACCATATATTCTGCAAAAAATACAAGATGGTGATGTCATCGGTACAATTTTTAAAGCAAAGGAAATGTAAATCACATTTTAATCCCCTTCATTTGATGGTATAATATATATACTAATTAAATGGAGGGGTTTTTATGTTGAATACTTTTTCCGGTGAAAAGCTTTATCCTATACTCAAGCCCTTAGCTAAGGCGATTTTTTATCGAAAATTTAATGTTGTCGAAGGCGATTATGTTCTTCCGGATTATGAACCCTATATTCTCGTTGGACACCATGTCAGTGCCTTCGATCCGATTATCATTAACTGTTTTTCGAAACGTTTAATATATTTTTTGTATGGCGATGTTAATAAGGACTTAAAATTGAGGCAATTTCTTTTAAATCGTTTGGAGATGATTCCTTTTTCTAAGAAAACAGCGGATTTTCGATCCATTCGAGAGGTCAAAAAAAAATTAAAGGCCAATAAACCGGTTGGTATCTATCCTGAAGGCTCTGCTACATGGGACGGTAGAACACAGCCTATTATTGTATCAACGGCTAAACTTATTAAAATGATGAATGTCCCGGTGTATGGTGTGCGTTACTATGGCGCTTATTTATCAAAACCTCGTTGGTGTAAATACACACGTAAGGGCCAGGTCAAAATGGAGACTTTCTTAGTCATATCTGCAGACGATATTCATGTTCTATCTACAGAGCAAATCGAAAAACGATTGATTTCTAGTATCCAATATGATGAAATGATGTGGCAAAAGGAAGCTATGGTTCCGTTCAATGGAAAACGACGGGCTGAAAATATTGAACGCCTTTTATATGCCTGTCCGGAATGTGGCGCTTTTAATTCATTTACATCCCACAAACATGAATTCACCTGTAATTCATGTGATACGCGTTTCTTTTATTCGGAATATGGCTTTATTAAGAAAAAGGGTCAAGACTATTGCATGCAAATAAGCGAGTGGAGCCGATGGCAATATAAAACACTCGATACAGTAGAGGGATTCCCTCAAATACGACAAATTGAGACATATATCGATGGGGTGCCCTATATTGAGCCTATTTCACTATCAAAAAGCGGAATCAATATTCAATCCAATATCCCCTTTCATGAGATTCGAAGTCTTAGTATGACCTTGAGTACACATTTGGAATTTTTTTATCAAGGGAAGAAGTATCGCCTTGTCTTTAAAGAAGGCGCTACCATATCCATTAAATTCTTCCATGACTATATAGAACGACATCAAAAAAACTAGGAGGTATCAATGAATTCAAGTTGGCAGATAGCAATTGATATAACATATATTTTTATTTTTATGCTTATCGCAAAACTTATAAAAGAAAAGTTGGGGATTTTTAAGAGCATTATTGTTCCCACATCCTTGTTAGCCGGTTTTATAGGTGTTATCCTTGGCCAAGAGGTCTTAGGTTGGGTTTGGTTTAATCAAGACTTTTATGAAAACCTGGTCTATCATGGATTAGGCATTGGGTTCATTGCACTAACCTTATCCAATCAAAGCAAGCAACAAGGTAGAGATTCAGTCAATTCAGGGTTGTTTATTATTTCAAGTTACTGTTTCCAAGGTGTTCTTGGAATGATCATCATTAGTCTGCTTATGATGACCATTAAGCCGGACCTGTTTTTTGGATTAGGTCTTATCTTACCATTAGCCTATGGGCAAGGTCCGGGATTTGCTTCAAATATTGGAGCTACATGGGATGCAACGCTTGGAATAGGTTATGCAAACCAATATGGATTAACCCTTGCGACCGTTGGTTTTTTGGTGGGGGGAATCTTGGGACTTATTTTGCTGAATATTATCGTCTATCATAAAAATATAAAAGTAAATCGATTACGTACACTTGATGGATTACATTATAAAGAATTAACATTAACGTCCGTTAAAGAAATCAATTTTTTTGACAATTTGACAACACAGATTGTCTGGATTAGTGTCATCTATTTTTTGACGCTTACGACCATGCATTATACTTCTGTTTTATTGAGTACGCTTGGAAACATAGGGCAAACGGTAGGCGGTTTAATCAATGGCTTTAATTATTTATTTGGAATACTCTATGCGATTTTATTCAAGGTGATTATGGGAGGACTGAATAAAAAAGGGCATAGAACACTTGAGCTGATGGATGGATATATTATGCATAATATATCGTCCCTTGCCTTTCATGTTATGATTACATGCTCAGTCTTAGCCATTTCTTTTTCTGTGGTAAAAGAGTATTGGGAAGTCTTGATAGCCATATCCATTGGTGGAGCCATCGGTACCTTAGCCTTTGTCATCGTTTTTGGGAAAATTGCATTTAACCGCTATCCATGGTATTATATTTTGGCTATGTTTGGGATGATGACAGGTACCGCTTCAACGGCATTAGCACTCTTGCGTGGTGTTGATCCGGAGCTTGAGACAGATGTAGCGAGTAACTTAGTCCTAGGTTCAGCAGTGGCAGCACCCCTTGGATTGCCATTAATGGTCCTACTTGCTTTACCGGCAATTAGTTATGTAAACAATACGAGGCAGTTTTATTATATTGCTTTTTTTGGTATTCTTGCCTATTTAGTTTTAGTCATGTCCATATTAACACTAAGAAGTACAAAAGAAAGAAGGAGATTAAACCATGAATCCAAATAAATTAGATCGTATTAATGCACTTTATAAAAAATCAAAAGAAGAGGGTTTAAACGAAGAAGAAAAAGCGGAACAGCAACAACTTCGTAAAGAGTATATTCAGCTCGTTCGCAAGAATCTTCGAGGGACATTAAATAATACGACAATTCAATATCCGGATGGATCAAAACAGAAATTAGAAAAAAGGTATGAAAATGAATAATTTACACGTAAAGAAACACATACGAAGGACCTATTTAGATCAAAGAAAGGCCCTTGGCCAAGACCATGTTATTGCATCAAGTCAACTGATTTCGCATCGAATTTTGTCCAGCGAAAGTTATCGTCTTGCAAAAACGATTTTTTGCTATTATCCAAGCAATAAAGAATGTAATATATTAGATGTTGCCCAAGATGCGCTCAATGAAGGGAAAATTGTTGCTTTCCCTAAATCTTATAATCAACGGTATATGGATTTTCTTCAAATTCATAGTATCACGTCTTTTGAAAAAGGACGATTTGATATTATGGAGCCTATCAGCAATCAAGTGGTTGAACCGGATCAAGATACGCTTGTACTGGTCCCCGGTATTGCTTTTGATGAAAAAAACTATCGCATTGGTTATGGAGGGGGCTATTATGACTCTTATTTTGATCGGTTTTCAAAATCAGGACTCAAAAAAATCGGTGTTTATTACCAATGGCAAAAAACACCGATGATTCCGGTTGAATTGCATGACATTCCCTTAGATCATATCATTCATGACGGCTAATGATCTTGAAGGGCTAAAAATGTTTTTGATACTAGATCAAATTCTTCATCATCATCAATCATGTCGAGATTAAGAGAATGATCGTCATTTTCTTCAAATCGATACAGTAAAGCCTGTTCATTATCCGGATGTAATAAGGCAATATAGGTTTGCTCATTAATGGTGAATGAATCAATAATTGGACATACGAGAGTTGTGTCATCGTCTAAAGTCAGTGTAATGGACTCTTTTTCATGTGAGGAAGAACAGCCACATGAATGTTCAGAAGATGAACAATCCCCTTTGCAGTTGCAATCATGGTTATTATCTATTGTCATAAGAACTCCTTTTCAATGTTTAATCTAGTTTCTTATAAATACTAACACTATTATTATACTGAAGAGGAAGGGTTTGTCAACCAAATATATATTGTATATCTTTTGAACATGAGATATAATACTAAGTAAAGAAACTTTGGAGGAGCATTATGATTAGTTACATTCATGGCATACTTGTGGCAAAACGTATGGATTCAGTCATCGTAGAATGCCAGCATATCGGATACGAAATATTTGTGCCCTTAAGTGTTTTAACACAGTTACCAAGCACAGGTTCAGAAGTGAAAATGTATACAGAATTATATGTCAGAGAAGATATATTAAGATTATATGGATTTACATCGGAAGAGGATATAGACATTTTCAGGAAACTTATCGGTGTATCCGGTATCGGACCTAAGGGGGCTCTTGGTATTTTATCAACCTTAACCCCTGATGATTTGAGAATTGCTGTGTTAACGGATGATGCAAAGCGCATCAGCCAAGCAAAGGGAATCGGTAAAAAAACAGCTGAAAAATTAATCATTGAGTTAAAAGATAAGCTAAAGTCGATTGACTTAGAGACATTGTCACAATCATCGAAGGATGTTTCAGGATTGAGCACATTTATTGATGAAGCCCTCCTTGGATTAACCGGCTTAGGTTATACGGAAACAGAGGCGCTTCATGCTATCAAACATGTTAAAGATGCAGAATCGACATCAGAGCTTATACGTCAATCGCTTATTTTTTTAGCTAAGGAGTAAACATGAAGAAACGATTAATAACCAACCAAATGATTGAAGAAGATATAACGATTGAGACATCCTTACGTCCATCATGCCTTGATGATTATATCGGGCAAGAAAAAGCCAAAGAAAATATTCGAATTTTTTTAGAGGCGGCGAAACAAAGAAATGAACCTTTAGATCATGTTCTCTTATATGGCCCTCCCGGCCTTGGAAAAACGACACTTGCATCCATTATCGGCCATGAAATGGGTGTGAATTTAAAAATAACTTCCGGACCGGCCATAGAACGACCGGGCGATATCGCGGCCCTTTTAAATAATCTTCAAGAAGGCGATCTCTTGTTTATTGATGAAATACATCGCTTGAACCGACAAGTTGAAGAAGTGATGTATCCGGCAATGGAAGATTATGTGATTGATATTTTGATTGGAAAAGGACCGGCGGCTAAGTCTATACGGCTGGATCTACCTAAATTCACACTAGTCGGAGCGACAACGCGTGTCGGATTACTATCCTCACCGCTTCGTGACCGCTTTGGTGTACTTCATAAGCTTGAATTTTATACACCACAAGAGCTTGCAACTATTATTCATCGAAGTGCAAAGGTATTAAAGGTCGAGATTGATGTCAATGGAGCCTATGAAATTGCACGTCGATCAAGAGGAACCCCACGGCTTGCAAATCGACTTCTTAAGCGTGTGAGAGATTTTGCACAAGTAAAATTTGATGGTGTCATTACCGAAGAGGTTGCCAAAGCTTCCTTAGATTTACTCGATGTTGATCCCCTAGGCTTAGATAAAAATGATCGCAAAATGCTGATTACCTTGATTGAAAAATATCAAGGAGGTCCTGTTGGACTAGATACCCTAGCGGCAACAATCGGCGAGGAATCGGATACGGTTGAGGAGGTCTATGAGCCTTTTTTATTGCAACTTGGACTTTTAAACAGAACACCACGTGGACGAATGGTGACACCTTATTGTTATAAACATTTTGGAATAATTATGAATAACTAGGGGGCTATATGAATAAAGAATTGGTTTTGTTAAATATCATTGCATCCGACGGAAACATTAATCAACGTGTTTTGGCAAAAGCTTTAGATGTAAGCTTAGGAACGGTTAATCATATGTTGCAAGAATATGAAGATCAAGAAATCATGACACCGATTCCAAAGAAAAACCGAAAAGTTGAATATTTATTAACCGATTACGGCAAAGAATATCATAATAAACTCTTAGTGGAATATATTTCTTCTTGTTTTGATGCGATTTCCCACATACGAAAAAAGGTAAAGGAAAAGATATATGAATTGGTCGAACAGGGAATCAAACAATTCTTTATTCAAGGTAATACCGATGAAATTCTTCGTTTGGTCAAGATGTGTTTGTTTGAAGTGAGTCGAGAAGAGTCCATATCGTATGAATTGATTAGCGAAGTACAATCTTTTGATGACCATATTCAGCAAATGGATGAAAACGAAAAAAATGTGTCGGCCGTCATTGGTTGGTCTGTTTTTCCGGAGAACAAGTATTATGAAATACACTACAAGAACTTATTATCTTAAAAAAGATCTAATCACTATACTATAAGGGGGTTTTTATATGGCAACGAAGAATGAATCAAAAGTACTTATAGGCGGCAATGTATATACCTTAAGCGGAGACGAGAGTGAAGAGTATTTACAGCATGTTGCCCTATATATTAACAAAAAAATGGACGAGGTTCGTACCTCGGAGAATGGAAAAAAATTAAACACACGCTTGCAATCGGTCTTATTAGCCATTAATATTGCGGATGACTATTTTAAAATCAAGACAAGTATCGATGAAAAAGATCGAGAGATAAAGGAACTAAAAAGTGAAACCGAACGTCTAAAAAAAGAACTTGATGAGTATATCGATTTATTTGAGCATGATGGTTTGTAAGCCTAGGAGGCAGTATGTCGAGTAAAATAAAAGATCCTGAAATATTAGCGCCTGTTGGGCATATCGATGCATTTTATTCAGCGATAAGTGCTGGATGTGATGCGGTTTATTTAGGTGGACTTCAATTTGGTGCGAGGGACTATGCGAAAAATTTTGATCATGAAACATTAGCTGAACTTGTGCGCTATGCCCATTTACGTGACGTAAGAGTTTATTATACGCTTAATACCCTTATTAAGGATATTGAGTTTGAACAATTGCATAAGGAGTTAGAATTCTTAGACACACTTTGTCTTGATGCCTTGATCATACAAGATTTAGGTGTTTTTGAGTATATACGGACCTATTTTCCGACTTTTATTTTGCATGGAAGTACCCAATTAAATATTCATAATGTCGAGGATGCACGCTTTTTCTATGATTTGGGATTTGAGCGGATCGTCTTAGCCCGTGAGTGTAGTTTGACCGATGTTGCATCAATTATTGAAAGGGTTCCGATTGAAGTTGAGACATTTGTACATGGCGCTTTATGTTATTCTTTTAGTGGACAGTGCTTAATGAGTAGCTTTTACGGAGGCCGAAGTGGGAATCGGGGTAAGTGTGCCGGCCCATGTCGATTGCCGTTTACGATCAATGATCAGAGTGGATATTATCTAAGTATGAAAGATCAAATGACCTTAGAAATACTACCACAGCTGATTTTAGCGGGAATTGATTCCTTTAAAATTGAAGGACGAATGAAAAATGCAGACTATGTTTTTTATGCGACCTATCTATATCGAAAATATCGAGCCCTTGCCATTGAATGTATCCAAGAAGAACGTATTAAAGATTACCGTGTTCTTCAAGAGGATATTGACCTTCTAAAGATTATCTATAATCGAGGGGATTTTACCCAAGGATATTATTTTTCTCACCCTCAAAGCCAGATTTCTGTGAAGCATCCCAAACACCTAGGCTTACATGTCGGATCGGCTCAAGTTACAGGGAAGACGATAAGCCTTGATTTAGATGAAAAACTACATCAAGGTGATGTCATTGAATGGCATGTGCCTTCAGTGAATTTAGGGGAAGTCAATCATCCGACAAGTACGCTAGAGACGGATTGGACTCAAAGAAAAATCCTATTAAATAAAAATTTACCGATTGTCACAAAGATCATCACACTTGATGGAGTAAAAAACGCGACTATTCAATTATACAAAATTTTTGATCCCATGATATCAAAAGGTATCGATGCCTTAAAAGAAGATCGCCATATAGACGTTCAGGTTCGCGTCATGGCAAAAGTCGGCAAATCGCTACACTTAGATATGAATTATAAAGACATAGATGATAAGAGGTATTCCTTTTCAATCGATGGTTTTGTTGTGGAAGAAGCTCAAAAAAGACCTCTTGATGAAGATACCGTAAAAAAACAATTCAATAAAACGGAAGATAGCATCTTTGTTTTTAAGTTTGAAGAGATGACCATTGATGGTCATGCTTTCGTTCCAATAGGGGCAATGAATCAACTGCGCCGGGATGCATTACTGCTATTGGAAAACAACAAATTAGACCTATATTGGAAAAAAAGAGTGCCTTATCAATTGAAAAACCTTATGGGTCGACAGACCAAAGCTAAACCTGAGATAGAAGGGGTTAATCGAGAAAGACGACTGCGCATACTTGTGTCTTCTTATGAACAATGGGAAGGGCTTAAGGAAAGCTATAAGAAAAAAGCAGGTTTAGAACTAGTGGATCGAATATACGTGGATTCTACAGACATGTCTATTGATAAAATCAATGTGATACTCAAGGAGAAAGAAAGCTTTGAGGATCAGACAAAGATATATCTTGCCTTGCCACATGTACTATTTCCTGCATCAAAGCAGACCTTGATTGAAGCCCTCGACCGAATAAATATAAGTGCAGTTGATGGATTTTTAATTCGTAGTCTGGGACAAATCCATATGTTGGCTTCATACAATAAGCCAATAGCATCGGATTATAATATACATGCATTTAATCAGTGGTCTACAAGATTTTTATACTCAAATGTCGAGACAGTAACATTGTCTGTTGAATTAAATGCACGTGGGATGGAAGATATTCTTGATAAAACCCTTGAAATGGATTGTGAATGGATTGCCTATGGACACATTGGCCTGATGCATTCGTCAACATGTGCATATAAGAGCCGTTATGGAAGATGTGATTATTCTACTGATGGGCATCATTTGCACATGAAAGATCGTAAACAAGAGAGTCTACATGTAACGAGCCATTGTAAGTATTGTTACAATAGCATATATAATGCGAAAGCAACAAATTTACTTGACTATAGGCAACAGTTAAAAGGAAAATACCGCATTGAATATACTTATGAGTCGAAAGAAGAAGTGATTAAATTGATGGATCCATTATATCAAGGCAAACCACCTTTTTTTGATGAATCAAAAATGACGAAAGGTCATATTCAACGTGGTGTAAAATAGGTGATTTATGCAAAGTTTGAGCATTGTATTGAACTATATTTATATCATTTTATTAACCGTTTTTACCTTTCATATCATGGTATCTTATAAATTATCTGTGGAAGACAATAAAACGTCATTAAGCATGGAACAATTTATTTTATTTGTTTTTTGCATTCTAGGACATGGATTTATTCTATTGAATAATGGATTGAATAAAGATGGAATCACGATTATGGGCTTAAATATTATTGCAATTGGTTTATTTGTCTATGGAAGTCAATTGACCAATTATTTAGAACCTATTGTATGGCATCTTATTGCCATGATTCATTTAACCGGTTCGATTATGTTACATCGTTTGGACCCAAGCTTAGCCCTAAAACATACGCTCTATGCATGTGTTGGTTTTGTTGTCATGTTTATCGCTATATTTATTCTTCGTTATATTAAACGAATCGATAAACTCACTTGGATATATCTTATTTTGTCGGTTGCCTTACTATTGAGTGTGAATGCAACGGTCAATGGAGCTACCAATTGGGTAAATATTCGAGGAATAACGTTTCAGCCCTCAGAAATCGTAAAAATTCTTTTTGCCTTTTCACTTGCGGGCTTATTTCGGTTTCAAAAAAGTTTTTCAGGGCTTGTAATTGGGTCCTTGTTCAGTGGCCTTCTTATCTTAATCTTGGTTTATCAAAGAGATTTAGGAAGTGCCTTATTATTTTTTGTGACCTATATCGTATTATCCTATATGTATTATCAAAAAAGGTGGCTGCCTTTTGCTCAAATCGGAGTACTTAGTCTGGCCAGTATGATCGCCTATAAATTGTTTTCTCACATTCAAGTGCGGATTATATCCTGGTTATACCCCTTTGAATATATTGACCATGAAGGATATCAAATAACCCAGTCTTTATTTGCCTTTGCCCGTGGCAAATGGATGGGGACGGGCCTTTTACAAGGGATGCCTAAACGTATTCCTGTGGTTAATTCAGATTTTATTTTCGCAGCTATTGGGGAAGAATTGGGGAGTTTATTTGTCCTACTCACAATTTTTCTCTTTTACATGCTTATTATCATGCTTTTATCGCAATGTCAAAAAAGTAAGAATCGCTTTTATTTATATGTGAGTGTCGGAATGACAGTTATGCTTGGTTTCCAAGGCTTTCTAATTATTGGTGGTGTAATTAAGCTAGTTCCTTTGACAGGGGTCACCTTTCCATTTGTGAGTTATGGAGGGACCTCCTTAATTACATCGATTATTATGGTTGGCTTTATTGATTTGACGAGCAAGTTATCCGATCATCGAGAAAACTATCAATTTAATGCTCATACCTTAATTTCTTTAAAATTTGTCATGACGATTTTATATCTTGCACTGATGGGCTATTTTTTGTTTTTTGTCATCGTTCAAAGTGAGGAAGTCCAGTTAAATAGCTATAACAAACGCCTGGAATCTATTGAAAAAGAAATCATACGAGGGTCAATCTATGATAGTACAGGAGAAGTTTTGGCCTACACAAGGACAAATGATCTTGGACAAGAACGTATATATCCATTCGGTCAAACCTATGCCCATGTCGTTGGTTACACCAACCCCGGAAAAACCGGAATTGAAGCTGATTTAAATATGCAATTATTAAATAGTAATCAAAATGTCTTTCAACAGTTTTTGCGCAATATCAAAGCCCAAGAGCGTCAAGGAAGTGATGTGCATCTAACCTTAAACCATAGCTTACAAGAGATTGCTTCAGATAGCCTAGGAGACCGAAAAGGGTCAGTGGTTGCCATGGATCCGACGACAGGAAAAATCCTAGCCCTTGTGTCAAAACCAGATTTTGATCCCAATACATTGTCTCAAGTTTATGCAACTCTATCCGAAGATACAAAAGAAGCGGCACTTCTTAATCGTGTCACAAACGGTTTATATCCACCGGGGTCGACCTTTAAAATATTAACGGCATTAACCTATATACGCCACCATAATGAACCTTTTTCATACGTTTGTAGAGGGACAGATACATTTGCAGAAAAAACCATTAGTTGTTACGGACATACGGCACACGGACCAGTCTCAATTACAGAAGCCTTTGCATATTCATGTAATACAGCCTTTGCAACCATGGGAGAAGCCATTACGACCCAACAACTAGAAGAAACAGCTAATGATTTGTTTTTTAATCAAGCCTTGCCGTATCCCTATAACCATAAAATCAGTCAATTTGGATTTCCGACGATTGTATCTGCATCTTTACGCGCAGAGACGGTTATCGGTCAAGGGGAGACTATGATTACCCCACTGCACAATTTAATGATTACCAGCGCAATTGCCAATGGCGGTTTAGCAATGACACCATATTTAGTGGATTATATAGAAAATGCCAATGGTCACATTGTGGAACAAACATTACCGGAAGGTCACGAGACATCATTAACTGCAGATGAGATAAAAGCCCTTAGAGAATATATGATAGCTACGGTTGAAACAGGAACAGGAAAAATGCTGTCAAATGATAATTATAGTGCTGCCGGAAAAACCGGTGCAGCTGAAAACCCCTTTGGCCCTACACATGCATGGTTTGTCGGCTTTGCCCCAGCGGATCATCCGCAAATTGCTATAGCCATTATAGTTGAAAATGCCGGCTCAAGTGGCGCAAATGCAGTACCGATTGCAAAAGAAATGTTTGATGCCTATTTAATCAATTAGGTAAATATTTCTTGCGTGAAGTGTTAAAAGAATGTATACTCTATGTAAGTACATAATCTAGATTAGCACCCAATTACAAGGAGGCATACAATGACAGAAGCAGTAAGTTGTGGCGGGGTGGTAATCCACAGAGGAAAAATTCTATTACTCTATAAGAATTATAAAGGCAGGTATGAAGGTTGGGTTTTACCCAAAGGTACTGTCGAAGAAGGCGAAGAACATCAAGATACAGCTCTTCGCGAAGTACAAGAAGAAGCAGGCGTTAAAGGTAATATAATTAAATATATTGGCAAAAGCCAGTATTCCTTTCGGGTTGCCAATGATACCGTGTTAAAATACGTACACTGGTACTTAATGAAAGCCTACAATTATTACAGTAAACCGCAAAAAGAAGAGTATTTCGTGGATTCAGGATATTATAAATATCATGAAGCTTATCATCTTCTTAAATTTCCAAATGAAAAGCAGATTTTAGAACAGGCCTATAATGAATATTTGGAACTTAAAAAATGTAATATGTGGGGCAATAAGAAGTATATGTAAAAGACCGTTAACGCGGTCTTTTTTCGCGTTATTAGAAGAAAGAAGGGTAGAAAAAAAGCCTGTATCAAATGATACAAGCTTTGATGCGGATGGTGGGAGTCGAACCCACACGATATCACTACCGCAGGATTTTGAATCCTGTGCGTCTGCCAATTCCGCCACATCCGCATTTCTGACGCTTAATGATAATACCATAGGATAATCGTTTATGCAAGTGGTTTCTGGAAAAAATAGTAAAAATATAAATATTTTTTTTGTTTTCATGAACACATGATGCAAAAGAATAGTGGATATGGTATAATTGTCTAGAATTTGGGATGAGTTATGAAGGGAGGAGCTTGAATGGACGCAATAGAAGAAAAGCTTATAAAAAAAGCACAAAAAGGAAATAAAAAAGCATTTGAAAAATTAATTCTTCAGCATGAAGATCATATATATGCGATTGCACTTAAGGTGTTAAAAAATGAAGCGGATGCTTATGATGCAGCTCAAGAAATTTGCTTTAAAATATATCAAAAAATTGATCAGTTTAAGTTTGAGTCTGCTTTTAGTACCTGGGTTCATCGCTTGGCAGTTAATACAGCCATTGATGAATATCGCAAACTAAAACGCAAGCTGCAAAAAGAATATTCCTATGATCAACCGATTACCGAGGATGGAAGTACGATGAAAGACTTCATTCAAGATAGCGGAGATACGCCGGAAAGCAATCTTGTTCGACAAGAACAAATACAAATGGTATGGGAAGCGCTGGAAAAACTCAAAGATGAACAAAAAAACATCATTATTATGAAAGACCTACAAGGTCAGTCGTATCAAGAAATTAGTGAGTCCTTACAATTAAATATGGGGACGGTCAAATCTAGGTTAGCACGATCAAGAATTGCATTAAAAAATGTACTTCAAGACATGTGGGAACAATCTAATGTTTGAATCGTCTAATAATTGAAAGGAGGAACGGATATGACTGTTTGTAATGAAAATATAAAAGAATTAGTTGCCATATATTCAACAGAAGGATTAACGGCAAATGAACAAAATAGTGTAGAAGAACACATTAAAGAATGTGAAGAATGTCGATATGAATTCGATATATATCAATCCATAGAACAAGAGCTCGATCTTAGTAAATACAAGGCTCCGGACTCGTTACACACTGATGTGATGAAGCGTTTATCAACGCATAAAAATGTAACCAAGTATACACAATATCAACCATACCTTAGTATAGCAGCTGCGATTGTATTTGTTGTCTTTCTAGGATTTGTTGGCTTGATGAACCCAAATATACAAAAAAGCAGTTCAGATGAAGCTGTGATGATTCAAGATGAAATCACAGTTCAAGATCAAATCACAGAAGAATTCAATAATGAAGAAGCGGCCTCAGCAGAATCGTATGATACGTCCATAACAACATTTGATGTTGAGATGGAGGAAGCACTAGAGGATGCGCCGTCGGAAGATATACCATCGGAGGATGTGGCACCTAGAATGGCAATGGAGCCTCAAACGAAAGAGTTGGACATGCAAGAACCAGACCATCGTCGAGAAATTATTATTGGTTTGATTTTTCTGAGTGTATTTAGTGGTGTCCTTATATACCGACGGGCAAAAAAAAGATAGGAGATTTACATGGATAAGTTATTATTAATTGACGGAAACAGTATTATGAACCGGGCTTTTTACGGCTTGCCCTTGTTATCGGATTCGAAGGGGAGATATACAAATGCAGTATTTGGATTTCTCAATATTTTGTTTAAAACGATTGATGATGAGTCACCAACACATATTTTAGTCGCTTTTGATAGCCATGCCCCAACATTTCGTCATAAAACCTATGAAGCCTATAAAGGTAATCGAAAAGGCATGCCGGATGAACTTCGAAGTCAAATGCCTCTTATTCGTGAGGTCTTAGAAACAATGGGAATTGCAACCTACATTGAAGAGGGGATTGAAGCGGACGACATTTTGGGAAGTCTATCCTTGCGCTTTGAAAAAAAGGGTCCGGTTACGGTCTTATCAGGTGATCGAGATTTGCTACAATTGGCTAGTGACCAGACAAAGATATCGATTCCTAGAACGAAAGGCGGAACAACAGTAACAGAACACTATGATTACAAGAGTTTTATCGAGACGTATGGATTTACGCCTACGCAATTTATCGATGTTAAAGGAATGATGGGCGACTCATCCGATAATATACCGGGTATTCCGGGAGTCGGTGAAAAAACAGCACATAAATATATTCAGAAGTATGAAAGCTTAGAAGGCCTTTACGAACATGTGGATGATTTAAAAGGAAAAACAAAAGAAAAAGTTGTGGACAATAAGGAATTAGCCTTCATTAGTAGGGACCTTGCCACAATCAAACGTGATTGTTCTATTGAAATCGAAGATGAACAAATGCGTCTTGACAATTATCTGAATGAACAAACCTTTGATTTATTCAAAGAGTTGAATTTTACACGTTTATTAACACGCTTTGATTTTAATATCATGGAGGTTGCAAATGAAGTTCAAAGCCTTGAATATTCAGTTATTGATGCATATGCGACTTTTATAGAAACCATGAAAAAAGAAGTGAAGGACCAAAGGATTACCTTTTATCACTATCAAGAAGATGGGTATTTAGGATTGGTCGTTCTCCTTCAAGATAAAAAGAAGAATTATGAACGTTTTATTCATGAAATCACAGAAGAAAATATTGATTATTCCACGATTGGACAGGACCTCGTATCTGTTTTCAAGAAAGCCGAGCATGTTCTTTTTTATGATGTAAAAGCATGGTTACATGCCTTTAAAATTAATGAAGAAGAGATGATTTCCTCTTTTGATGACTTACACCTTATGTTTTACTTAGCAAAACCCAATAAAGGGGATTATCCATTACTTGATTTAGGTTTAACCTATACAGATATCAATTTGCATACCATTGATGATTTGTTAGGCAAGGGAAAAAAGAAAATCGGAATCGGTGAAATAGATGAGGAGAAAAGACTCAATTATTTGGCCCAATCTGCAACAATACTTCAAAAAAGTTTCAAGCCCTTAACAGATGCACTGGTCGAAGATGATGTATTAGGCCTATACAATACTTTAGAAAAGCCACTTCTTCTTATTCTATACAGTATGGAAAAAGAAGGGATTACAGTAGATAAAGACGTCTTGACACGATTAAGTCAACGTCTTGAATCAGAAATCGCCGAAATACAAGACCATATTTTCACTTTGGCCGGACATGAGTTTAATATTAATTCGCCAAAGCAATTAGGGGTTATATTATTTGAAGAGTTAGGGTTGCCGGCTTTGAAAAAAACAAAAACCGGTTATTCAACCAACGTGGATGTTCTAGAGAAGCTTGAGGATAAACATCCGATTATAAAAGAAATATTGCATTACAGACAATTGACCAAGCTAAAATCAACCTATGCAGATGGATTATTTCCTTATGTGTTGGACGACGGAAAAATTCATACAACCTTTAATCAAACGATTGCAAGTACAGGACGCTTGAGTAGTACAGATCCTAATCTTCAAAACATTCCGATACGGCTAGAAGAAGGACGTCTTATACGTAAAGCCTTTGTTCCAAAAGAAGGCCATGTCTTTGTGAGCGCGGATTATTCACAGATTGAATTGCGTGTTTTAGCCCATTTATCTCAAGATGATTTGCTCTTAGAAGCCTATCGTGAAAATAAAGATATTCACCAACTTACAGCTTCGCAAGTTTTTCATGTTCCCTTTGACGAAGTGACCAAAGAGATGCGTCGAAATGCGAAAGCCGTTAATTTTGGTATTGTCTATGGCATCAGTGATTTTGGTCTCAGTCGCGATTTGAATATTCCGATTCCTGAAGCCAAAACATATATTCAAGCATACTTTGATAAATATCCAAAAGTTAAAGCATTCTTGGACTTAACAGTGGCCAAAGCTTATGAGGATGGTTATGTTGTGACCATGTATAATCGAAAGCGCTTGATTCCCGAACTGTCCAATAGCAATTATATGCGACGTTCATTTGGTGAACGAATAGCTATGAACACGCCTATTCAAGGGAGTGCTGCAGATATTATTAAAATAGCTATGATAAAGGTCTATAAACGGTTGAAAAAAGAGCAACTCACTTCAAAAATGATTTTACAGATTCATGATGAATTAATTATTGAGTCTCCCCAAGAAGAAAAAGAGAAAGTTAAACAAATGTTAGTGGAAGAAATGGAAAAAGCTGTTCGTCTATCTGTCCCTATGGTTGTAGATGCATCGATTGCCGATAACTGGTACGAGGCAAAATAATGAGTACAGCTAAGATTATTGGTGTTATCGGTGAGACGGGGAGCGGAAAAAGCACTTTTTCAGACTATATTCAAAAAAATTATACCGCTTATGTCATTAATGCGGATCAGATTGGTCACCTTGTTTTAGATGAAGATGGGATCAAAGAGGCACTCGTTAAAAAGTTTTCAGAAAAAATTCTAGTGGATAATCGCATTGATCGTAAACGTTTAGGTTCCATTGTATTTAAGGATGCGTCTGCCTTAGATTTTTTGAGTCAACTAACCCATCCCAGAATACGAGAATGTATTATAGAAGAAATACAAGAAAAGAAGGACAAGTTTTCACTTATTCTTATTGATGGTGTGGCTTTGGTTGAAGCTAATATTCATACCTTATGCGACCTTGTGATTTATATATATACATCTAAAGACATACGGTTAAAAAGGCTCGTTGAGCAACGAAATATTCCTTATGAGAGAGCCATAGCCATGATAGCCTCGCAAAAGGCAACCGATTTTTATGACCACTATTCAGACGTGACCTTGTCTCTTGACCAAGGCATTGAACATAAAGAAGAGGAAATCAAACATTTGCTACAGGAGATATTATGAAGTATAGGTATATATTCATTCTGTTATTATTAATCAGTTCTACATTCACAGGATGCTCAACAATTCAAAAAATTGCTGAGTTTAATCTTGACCACCTTAATGTTGAAGAGGAAGTAACGGAGAGAGACTACGAAAAATTGCCGGAATCAACGTATATAAAAGATACCATTGAATTGTCGATGGATAATGCTAAAACTCTTAATCCCCTTGATGGTGTAGCCTATAACGTGGATCAAGGGCTAAAACTTGTGTATGAAAGTCTTTTCTCACCTGATGAATATAAGAATATTGAACCTCTTCTTGTTTCAGAATATGAGCAAATCAATGAGACCACCTATCGACTGACACTGAAAGACCAAGTCACCTTTCATAATGGTGAGCTTCTTACAGCAGAGGATGTCGTGTTCAGCTATGACTACATAAAAACACAAGCCAATAGCGGCTATGCCTATGTCAATACATATATTCAGAATTTAACGGCTGAAGCAGAGAACACAGTGGTGGTTGAGTTTCAACAAAAGGATCGCTATAATTTATATGCCTTGACGTTTCCCATCCTGTCTCGGGCTTATCTTGAATCGGATAACTATGACAAGACCTTTCCCATTGGGACAGGCCCTTATCAATGCGATCATTTTCAAAGTATGATAGAACTTGTCTTGAATAAAAATCCTAACTATCACGGTCAAACAGCAAACGTCGATAAGGTTCGATTTACCTTAGTGCGTTCATTTGCAGAAGAATACAATATGTTTATGGCAAAACGTATCGATCTCATTGCTCCTGTTTTAACCGAATGGCCTAATTATTCGGATGATCAAAACATTCAAAAAAAGCAATATTTAAGCCCCTATTTTTATTATATTGGATTCAATCACACCAATGTGTTTTATCAAGATGTCAATGTGCGGCGTTATTACTCAAGTTTAATAGATTATAGCCATATTAACCGTACGGTTTTTTTAAATCATTTGTTTTTCACGCCCTTACCCATGCACATTGAATCGGAGATACAGGGGCGGCTTAAACAATATGACGTTTTTGATCAAAGCAATACAAAGGTAACATCGATTATTAATACAGAAGCTATCCGTTTTATCTATTTAAACGAAGACCATACCCAAGAAAATATCATAAAAATCATACAAGCATCGATTGATGACGAACGGGATAATATTGAATTTATAGGATTGAGTCGTGAAGAGTACTATCAGGCATTAATCGATGGTTCTTTTGATATGTATTTGAATACATTCCAAGCAAGCCTTATTCCATCACTGAATCAAGTTCTTGCAAGTAATGGTAGATATAATTACGGAAAGTATTCAAATCAAAATATTGACGGTTTATTAGCATCATATCGACAAGTTGAGACAGATGAACAATACATTAATCAATTAAATACATTGAGTCAATGGGTTATGGATGAAATTCCCATAATCCCAATAGGTTTTTTGGAAAATGGAATGTTTATTCACAATAAAATCGAAGGAGCAATAGGGCCGAATTATTTTCATGTGTATAAAAATATTCAAGACATAAAGATTACAGATTACACAGACTACTAAAAATATGTTATTATATAAATAATGTAGTCATGAAATCACTAGAGGAAGGATTAAATTATGCAGCAGATGGATAACAATCTGATTTTTGGATTAGATATAGGAACGCGCTCAATTGTGGGAATCTTAGGTTATGAGATCAAAGGCGGTTTTCATGTTGTTGCATCGCATATGGAACTTCATGAAACCCGTTCAATGATTGACGGTCAAATACACGATATTGATCAAGTTGCACTAACGATTCGAAAAGTAAAAGAGTCACTTGAACGTAAAACGAATAAAGTATTAACAAAAGTATGTATTGCTGCAGCGGGACGAGTCCTTGAAACCATGGAAACATCTATAACCATTGAGATTGATGAATCTGTTGAGATTAGCGAAGAATTAATACAATCCCTTGAACTACAAGGAATGGAAAAAGCAATGCATCAAATAAATTATAAAGATGCAGCAAAAGAATTGCCTTTTTATTGTGTAGGTTATAGTGTGACAAAATACTATCTGAATAATTTTGAAATGACGAATTTACTGGGTCATAAAGGAAGCACCATTGGCGTTGACGTTTTAAGTACTTTTTTGCCTGCTGAAGTTGTCAATAGCTTATATAAAGTGATGGAACTTGTTGGTTTAGAAGTGTACAGTCTAACGCTAGAGCCTATTGCGGCTATTCAAGTTGCAATCCCCAAAGAATTTCGATTATTAAATATTGCTTTGGTTGATATCGGTGCAGGAACATCGGATATTGCTATTACCAAAGGGGGAAGTATCATTGCCTATGGCATGATTCCTACTGCGGGTGACGAAATTACAGAAAGTATTGTACATCAATACCTTGTTGATTTTAAAACAGCAGAAAAGATAAAAATCAAAGCATCCGGACGTGGAAAAACCGTTTCTTTTAAGGATGCAATCGGACTAAAACAGACAATTGAATTAGATCATGTACGTCAAACAATTGAACAATCGAAGAATCATTTAGCAAAATTAATCAGTCGTAAAATCCAAGAGTTAAATGGCGGACATAGTACCAATGCCGTCTTTATCGTTGGCGGTGGCGGCCAATTAGACCGTTTTACAGAACTTATTGCAGAGGATTTACATCTCGCCAAGGAACGTGTGGCCATACGTGGTAAAGACGTTCTTGCAAATGTTACAGCAGATGATAAAAACTTCAAGAAAAATCCGGAATATGTAACACCTATTGGAATCTGTCTAACGGGACTTCAAAATAATCAGCATGATTTTGTTGAAGTTTTTTTGAATGATGAATCTATACGCATTTTTAATACGAATCGGCTGACAGTGATGGATATTGTTGCATTAAAAGGGATTGAACCTAAGGCCTTTATTCCGAGTCGAGGCAATAGTTTAACCTTTACCTTTGACGGTCAAGAAAAGCTTATAAAAGGGCAAATCGGTGAACCGGCACAAATTTATGTCAATCAAAAAGCAGTGGATTTAGCAGCGCCAATTAAAATGCATGATTATATAACAATAATTCCTGCGAAAAAAGGCGAGAATGCTTCAGCAACAATCGACTCTCTTTTAAAGGGACAAAAATACATAAGGCTGAATGATGAAAAGAAGTTGCTGGATATTGAGATTCTAGTAAATCAAAGCAAAAAATCACGCGCCTATTCCATTGAAAACCACGATGTCATTGATATTTTGTATCCGACATTAAAGGACGTTTTAGAGGCCTTTTCAGTGAACTATTCTTCGGTATTCGTTAATGAAGAAAAGGCAAGTGAGGACCAAGTGATTCACTTGGGTGATCAAATCAATACCTTTCAATCAGCCCCTTCACTAGAAACGATAGAAGATAAAGCGGATAATACCACAATACATGTTACGGTCAATCAAGAAAACGTTCAATTATCGGGCAAAGACACCTATGTATTTGTAGATGTGTTTGATAGCATTGAATTTGACCGTACAAAACCCAAAGGAACACTTGTGACAACCATTAATCATCAAAAAGCCGGATATATGGATCCGATTCAACAAGGTGATTATATAGAAATTTATTGGCAAAAATAAATTTGAGGTGTAACTATGAAAGCGATAAGGCGATTACAACACAAATTATTATCTGCACATCTTCATTTTATATCCATCTTATTTTTATATACCGTCTATATTGTCATTAATGAGCAAAGCCAAACATTAGACATAATATTTTTTGGATATTTATTTTTGAATTTAATGATAAGTGCATTTTTAATATATAAGCATTTTTTTGAAAGCACAGTGGTCTATGTGCTTATTCGTTATGGCTTTTCTATAGGTATTGTGTTTTTTTTGCCCAACATATCATTGGTTTTTCAAGTTTCAGCTATCTTGATTGCCTTACTTTATATTTTTGAAATGTTTATTTCCATCCCTAATGATGACTTTGAATATAAAATATTTTTAAGTTATCAAATACTTGTTTTATGGATTCCCGGCTTTATACTTACGGTTCCAAATAACAATTTTACAGTAGAAGTACTCTGTATACTAATGGGATTTAGCCTCTTTGTATCCGGAGCTTATCGCATGTATAAAATTATACAAGAAGATGTTGATAAACAGCTTTCAACACAGAGGACAACCGTCCGAAACGTTGAAGGACAAAATGAACAACTTCGACGGTCTCAGGAACGATTTAAGTTAATTCACGATGACGTTGCAAAACAAAAAAATGACTTGGAACGGGCCAATGAACGACTCAACAGAGTAACAGGTGAGATATACATTCAAAACGAATTATTAAGATATATTAGTTCTGCTTTAGACATTCGTGAACTCATTGATTTAGTTACAGATGCAATCATTGGGACGACAGGCGTGGATACCTGTTCCCTTGTTCTATATGATGAACGTAATGAGAGATACTATTATAAATTAGAATCCAATCATGAAGGGGAATTTTTAAAGCAATTGATCAAAGATGTCGAGGAAGGGCTTTTAAAAGACTATTTTGAAAACAATCATGTTCTATTAGATAATCATGTAATCCAAGCAGATTATCCCTTTATTCATAATCGTCCGGTAGGTTCCTTAGCAATTATCCCTTTATTAAGAGATTCTGTTGTCTATGGCTTACTGATTGCAGAACATTCATCTAGGGATATGTTTACCGACGCCAACATTCAATTTTTTACAGGGATTAGTACGCAAATTACGATAGCAATAAATAATGCCAATCTTTATGCGCAGATGGAGGAGCTTGCTGTTAAAGACGGGCTAACAAGTATATATAATCGTAAATACTTTATTGACCATATAGAAGCACTCGTTCATCAAGCGGACCAAAAGGAAAAGCCCTTATCTATTGCACTCTTTGATATTGACTACTTTAAATCCGTCAATGACAAGTATGGACATATTTTTGGTGATGAAGCCATTAAACTATGTGCCTCAATTACAGACCGTCTTGCTCGCGAATATAATGGACTTCCGGTCCGATATGGTGGGGAAGAGTTTTTGCTGGTATTACCGGATAAAAACTTAGTCCAAGCCCAAGCCATTGTTCAAAAACTGCATGCAAGTATCAAAGAGTCAACCCTACTATATAAAAACGGCGAAGTCACTGAAGAAGTCCATATAGATATAAGTATTGGTGTCAGCTCATATCCTGAGATTGCTAAAAATAGTCAAAAACTATTGACGAGAGCAGACAATGCCATGTACTATAGTAAGAAGCATGGACGAGGCCGTGTTACCATAGATTCAAAAGATCTTGACAAGGTCATATAGAAAGAGGAAAATAAATGATACAATTATGCAGTCTTGCCAGTGGAAGTAGTGGTAATAGTATATATATAGGAACGGATCAGGCACATATTCTTGTTGATGCCGGTGTAAGTGGCAAGCGAATTGAGCAAGGCCTAGCATCCATTAATATTGATCCCAAAACATTGCAAGGTATTCTTGTAACACATGAGCATTCAGATCATATCTGTGGTCTTGGGGTAATGGCAAGGCGTTATCGTCTTCCGCTTTATTTAACCTATCGTACATGGGAAGCCATTAATAGCAAAAACAAAATAGGAAAGATTGATGAAAGCCTATTGCACTTTATCGTACCGGATGAAGCTTTTTCTATTAATGATCTTATGATTAAACCCTTTCGTACGTCCCATGATGCAGTAGAGTCTGTATGCTATTCTTTTGAAAATGGCGACAAAAAAATAGGTTTTGCAACAGATTTAGGCGTATATGACGACTATATTCTTGATCAGTTAAGAGATTCAAACGTCTTATATATTGAAGCTAATCATGATGTCAGTATGCTTGAAGCCGGTTCCTATCCCTATTATTTGAAACAGAGGATTTTAAGCGACTTAGGACACTTGTCCAATGAGTGCTCATCAAGATTGATTCTGGATGTGATTAGTGAACGGCTAGAACATATTATTTTGGCCCATTTAAGTAAAGAAAATAACCACCCGGATATTGCATATATTACGATCAAGACGCTTCTTGATGAAATATATAAAGAAACTCAACAACAGATTAATTTAACAGTGGCCAATAGAGATTATCATTCAAATCCCATTGTGATCCATTAGGAGGAAGACATGAATAAAGGAATTATCACCGTCGTTGGAAAAGATACTGTCGGTATCATAGCAAAAGTATGTACATATTTAGCAGAAAATCAGATTAACATTTTAGATATTTCGCAAACCATTGTACAAGATTATTTTAATATGATGATGATTGTTGACTTATCCTCAACAGATATTAATGTTACGGAAATTATTGATCACCTTGATTCCATTGGAAAAGAATTAGGTGTTCGCATTCAACTCCAGCGTGACGAGATTTTTGATAGCATGCACCGGATTTAAGAAAGTTAGGTGAAAAAATGATTAA
>ASRL01000032.1_pt1 | contig 37893 bp, 33 predicted proteins | sample 692978 | NCBI WGS metagenome assembly ASRL01 (sample SAMN02169241, study PRJNA158439) | bioreactor metagenome | isolation source: day 67 sample from continuous culture bioreactor inoculated with sediment... | place: Germany: Bremen | reverse complement strand
TGGAGACGAGCCATATTATCCAGTAAATGATGACAGAAATGTAATGTTATATCAAAAGTATAAAGAACTGGCAGAACAGCAAGAACATGTTATTTTTGGTGGGCGATTAGCTGAATATAAGTACTATGATATGCATCAAATAATTTATCATGCTCTTGAAATAGTTAAGAAGGAATTTGATGAATAATGAATTTTTTTTAACATAATCCTAAACTTTTCTAAGAATCTATCCGATACATAATGTGAATGAATGAGTGATTGAAATAAAAGGATGGTGACAATAATGAGAATAAACGGAGTAAATAATATTGACCAAGTGTATAAAACGAAAAAAACGAATAAAGCTTATAATACACAAGGTGTGGAATCGAGCAAAGATGTTGTGACATTATCAAATTTTGCAAAAGATCTTTCGGTAGCTAAGAAGGCAGTGAATCAAAGTCCGGATGTACGTATGGAGCGAGTCAATTCCTTGAAGGCACAAATCGAAGCTGGAGAATACAATATTAGTGCATCTCAAATCGCAGAAAAAATGCTTGAACAATCTCGCGGATTATAAGATAGAGGTGCAAATATGGCAAGTATTATTGAAGAATTAATTGAAGTATTAGAGGACACAACAGGATGTTATGAAAACCTCTTACAGATGGCGAATAATAAAACGGATGTTATTATCAAAGGGGACGTGCCCAGCCTACAAACACTCACAGATGAGGAACAGAGTGTAGCTGGGCGTCTTTTGCGTTTAGAGAAAAAACGTATGGAACTGATTGATGATATCTGTTTAGTAACCAATAAAAGTTCAAAAGATATGACGGTATCTAGCTTGATTGAATTAATCCCTTCAGATAAACCGGAAAATAGCAAGCTCCAAGAAGTGAGCATTCGAATGATTGAGGTTGTCCAAGCTGTGAAAAAAGTGAATGATATTAATCAACAATTGTTAAAAGAATCCCTTGATTTTGTGAGTTTTACAATGAATGCCATTCAAAGTTCTTCGTCGCAGAATGCAGGCAATGGCTACGAAAAAAAAGGACAACGTTACGAAGGCCAAGCGGATAATAATTTTTTTGATGCAAAGCAATAAATCAAACCATAATAATCGACAGGAAGGATGAGACTATGGGCTCAATTAGCAGTTTATCTAGAGCTGTATCGGCACTAATGACTAGCCAGTCAGCATTGAATACAACAGCGCATAATATAACAAATGTAGATACCAAGGGCTACGTGCGGCAACAGGTGATTATGTCGGATTCCCGATATTCGACGGTTGGTGTCTCTAAAAATTCAGCAATGCAAATCGGACTTGGCACGGATGTTCAAGTCATTCGACAAGTGCGCGACCGTTTTTTGGATTCAGCATTCCGCGAAGAAAATAGTCGTTTAGGTTTTTATGAGAGTAAAAGCAATGCGATTGAAGAAGTTGAAAATATCTTAGGAGAGATTGAAGGTGAATCTTTTTCTAAGATTTTAAATAATCTATGGGAATCTATGTCAGAGTTGGCCAAAAGTCCTGAAGGACTGGAGACACGTGGAACATTTATTCAAAATGCAACGATTTTCGTGGAAAAATCCAACTTAATCATGGGGCAATTACAAGACTATCAAAAAAATCTAAATACAGAAGTTATGAATAATGTGAAGCGAATTAATGAAATTGGCCAAGAGATTCGAAGCTTAAACGAAGTTATTGCTGAAAAAGAAGTGCATGGAGCCAAAGCTAATGATTATCGAGACCAGCGTAATTTATTGGTGGATGAACTTTCAGAAATGGTGGATGTATCCTATAGAGAAGATATAAATAATAATATGATTGTCAGTATTGAAAATGTACCTTTTGTGACCGTAGGACATGTAAATACATTAGATTTAACCTATGCGGAGAACAAAAGTTTGCTGGTTGACCCCTATTGGCCACATCTAAGTGACTTGGCTTCAGATCCTCCACAATACCAGAAATTATATAATATAGATATTCCAACAACAACAGTTGCGAATAATGATAAAGGTTCTTTAAAGGGTTTAATCCTAACAAGAGGGACCAGAACAGCTAATTACACAGATCTTGATGATCCGACCATTTATAAAAAGTATATTGAACCTTCAGAAATCATGACAGTACAAGCCCAGTTTGATAATCTTATCCATGGGGTGGTGACGATGATTAATGATACCCTTGCTCCGGTAGGTGGAACAACAGGCCCTTATGGTCTGAACGGTGAGCAAGGTCATGAGATTTTTTCCAGACAATACATTGATGATCGAAATGTGACGGAAGATGTTACAAATGAATATACACTCTATTCAGCCGGTAACTTGAAAATGAATGAAGATGTCGTTTTAGATTACAATAAAATTGGATTAAGTCGTGAAATAGGTGTTGATGGTGACAGCTCAGTTGTTGAAGAAATGTTAGAAAAATGGCAAGCACCTTTTTCAAATATTGATCCAACCTTAAATGGTGAGTTAAACTTCGTTGATTATTACAATAGTTTTGTATCCGGTGTAGGAACTATGGGAAGCGGAACGAATAATCAAGTGGCAAATCAACAGCTTTTAACCGGACAAATTGATAATCAACGAAATCAAATGATGGGTGTATCTTCAGATGAAGAGTTATCCAATATGATGAAATATCAACATGCTTATAATGCGGCATCTCGTGTTGTCAGTGTTGTTGATGATATGATAGAACGGGTAGTTAATCAAACCGGATTAGTCGGTAGATAAGGAAGGAGGCGAACCAATGCGATCATCTTTTTTTGGATTAAATGTGGCACAACAAGGATTATATACATCCAGAACCATGTTAGATATTACTAATCATAATATAAGTAATGCGGAAACAGAAGGATATTCACGTCAATACGGTGTTCAAAAAGCGACCAGACCCTTGCCGAATGCTCAAAGGGGAATGGTAGGTACCGGTACGACAATTGAACAAATCAGCCAACATCGAAATGAATATCTTGACCATAAATATTGGAATATGAATAAAGATTATGGGACCTATGAAGTGAAATCAACCATGCTTCAACAGATGGAGCTCATTTTTAACGAACCTTCAGATGTCGGATTTACATCCTTTTTTGACAAGATGTTTGAGACTCTCCAGAGTTTGTCAAAAGATCCTTCCGATGAAGCCAATCGCGCCAATTTTCTTGCGTCAGCAGAAAGCTTTTCTCAATATATAACGGATTTAGGCAAACAATTGCGAGGGACACAAAATGATGCCAACTTTGGTGTGAAAAACAGTGTCAATCAGATTAATAGTTATGCGGAACAAATCTCGACACTCAATCAACAAGTTCGTAATTTAGAGCTCAATGGCAATCGTGCCAATGACCTAAGAGACCAACGAATGGTCTTGGTCGACAAGTTGTCAAAAGTGGTCGGTATTGATTATCAAGTTGCATATGATCAGTATGGCATGGAGACAATTAACATTACAATTAACGGGCAACAACTTGTTAGTGGGAATGCTTTTAATACATTAGAGCTTTCAACCCGCGAAACTTTAGATAATCCTGAAGATAATCCGGACCTTTATGATATAAAATGGAATTCCGGAAAAAACTTATATACAGATAACTTAACAGGCGAATTAAAAGGATATATTGACATACGGGATGGAAATAATGGAAATAACTTTAAGGGAACGATAGCGAGTGTTGACACAGGAAACAATACAATCACCTTAGCAGATGCTAATCGTTTTGATATCCCCCAATCGGGAGATCTCCTTATTGATGGCAATCCCTATGAGTATGATAGTTATACCTATAATGCAGGGACCAATGAAGTGACTCTTAAACTGGATGCGGCAACGCCGGCTACAGGGGTAGCTATAGGGAATAAAGTGGCTATGGGGGATCTTAATACTTTCAAAGGGGTTCCCTACTACATGCAACAACTTAATAAATTTGTTCGAACCTTTGCCGGAGAAATGAATACGCTTCAACAATCCGGTAACGGTGGAACAGGCTCTCCTCTTTTTGTATATGAGGGATACGATGGTTCGACACCCCTTGATGCCGGAGATATGTCCTCTTATACAGATATGACCATTGATAATTTCATTGTCAATCCGGCAATGGCTGAGGATGTCTCTCTTCTTTCGACCAAGGCCAATGCAGGTGACGGTGAAAGTGCCAATGATATTATTCTCGCTATGATTGATAAACGTCAGGATACAAAAATGTTCGCTAAAGGTGTACCGGATAATTATATGCAAAGCATTATTAGTGAATTGGGCATTGATGTGAGTCAAATGTCAAGCTTTCGTGACGGACAAGAACAACTGACAAAAATGATTACAAATCAACGATTATCCATATCAGATGTTGATTTGGAAGAAGAAACAGTAAATTTATTAAAATATCAACAAGCATATAGCATGTCTGCGAAGATTATGAGTGTCTTTGATGAAATATATAATGTAACCATTAATCAAATGGGTGTATAATAAGGTGGTGAAACCATGAGAATAACAAATACAATGATGACAAATAATATTTTAACCAACGTCAATCGGAATCGTAAGACTATGTCAATCTATGAACAGCAAATGTCAAGTGGTAAAAAAATACAGAAAGCATCTGAAAATCCAATTATTGCTTCTAGAGCCTTAAAATTTCGTACGACCATCAGCCAAATCAGTCAATATAAAACAAATACAGAAGATGCAATGAGTTGGCTAGAAGTGACTGAAAAATCTATATCTAACACAACAGATATTCTTAAACGGGTACGTGACCTTTCGGTGCAAGGTGCAAGCGATACATTAACAACAATGAATCGAGATAGTATTATATCTGAATTAATCGAATTAAAGGAACAGTTGGTGAATGAAGGAAATGTATCCTATGCCGGCCGATATATGTTTACCGGTTATCAAACGGATAGTTCCCTTGTTTTTAACGAGCCATCTACAGACACCTATGCAATTACCGAAAGTTTTTCAAAAGATGATATTGAAACCGTGAAGCGGGTGTATGATGGGGAAATACATGAAACAAAACGCGTGCGATTGGGATATAGTGAATTAGATGGAATAGGAGTTGCTTCAGCAGAGTTGGCAGGTGCGGGTTTCACAATCGTTAATAAAAATTCGAATGATCTTGATGCCTATGATGTTCCGGATGCCAGCAATACAGTGCACTTTATTCAAGATACGGGAGAATTAGTTTTTAATACGGCTGAGACGGATGCATTAGCTGCCGGCTTTAATTTTAACTTGACCTATCAAAAGTCAACTTTCATTAAAGGTGATATCAAACCAGATCATTATTTTGAGGCAACCAATATAACCACAGGTGATGTTTTCTCTCCAGATAACGAAGCAATGAACTACCAGGTATCCTATAGTCAAACCCTTCAAGTTAACGAGATGGGTCATGATATTATTTCAAAAGATTTGGTTCGTGACTTAGAAGAAATCATAAATCACATTCGTAATATTGAAAATGATGATTCTCTTGAAGATGCCTTAAAAGAAGATATTATAGGAGAATCCTTTACCAAGCTCATTGGAAAAATGGATGCACACATTCAAAACAATCTCAATATTACAGCAAAAATTGGTGGTAAGATTAATCGGCTAGAATTAACCATCGACCGTTTATCTTCAGATGAGTTGAATTTTACTGACCTTATGTCAGAAAATGAAAATGTGGATATGGCCGAAGTACTTATTCAATTTTCTTCAATGGAAGTTGTTTACAATGCATCCTTATCAGCGAGTGCGAAAATTATTCAGCCATCACTGTTAGACTTTATACGATAATATAGCAGGGGGAAGGAGTAAGTTATGGAAATAGCAACAAAACATTTTGGAAACGTTAATATTGATGAATCAAAGGTAATTACTTTTGAAGAGGGAATCTTTGGATTCAAAGAGGTAAAGAAATTCATATTACTTTATGATCAGGGAGAAGAAGGTGGACCGCTCGTTTGGTTACAGGCAATTGATGCACCGGAGACATGTCTTCCGCTTGTCAATCCAATGAATTGGTTTACAGATTATGCACCGGAAGTTGATGATGAACTGATCGCTTCGATTGGTGATTTAGACCCTAATGTGTTAGATGTTTTTACAGTTGTGGTTATACCTGAAACAATTGAGGGAATGACAACAAATCTAAAAGCGCCAATATTAATTAACCGTCAAACAAAAAAAGGTCGTCAAGTGATTGCGAATGATGACGCTTATGAAGTGCGACATAACTTGTACGAACAAATGAAGCTTATGACAAAAGGCGGTGAATAATTATGTTAGCCTTAACAAGAAAAGTAGGCGAATCGATTATTATCGATGATAATATAGAGATTACAGTTATTTCTGTTCATGGAGATCAAATCAAGCTAGGAATAGAAGCACCGCGTAACATAGCTATTCATCGAAAAGAGATCTATTTACAAATACAAGAAGAAAATCAAGCCGCTGCAGCCACATCTGAAGCGGGCGCAAAAGCATTGAAAGATTTTATGAAAAAAAAATAAAAAAAAGGGTTAAGGAACTTCATTTCTTATCCGATAAATACTGTGTAAATCAAAAATGACAGTTGGCCAACTGCATACGGCATGGATGCCGATACAAACTAAACCAAATTCAAGGAGGAATTTACTATGAGAATTAATAACAACTTAATGGCAATGAACACACACAGAGCGTTAGGAACAGCAAACAACAACATTTCTAAATCAATGGAAAAATTATCTTCAGGTTATAGAATTAACCGTGCAGGCGACGATGCAGCTGGTTTATCAATCAGTGAAAAAATGCGAGCTCAAGTTCGTGGTTTGACTCAAGCTTCTCGTAATGCACAAGATGGTATTTCAATGATTCAAACAGCAGAAGGTGCTCTTAACGAAACGCAAGCAATTCTTCAAAGAATGCGCGAATTAGCAGTTCAATCAGCCAATGATACAAACGTAACAAAAGATAGAACAGCAGTTAAAGAAGAGTTAACAGCTTTAAAAGATGAAATTGATCGTATTGCTACATCAACGACATTTAATGAGAAAAAATTACTTAATGGTGATTTAGCAACTTCAGCAGCAAAACTTCAAATTGGTGCAGATAAAGATGTTAGTATGTCTATTACAATTAATAACATGGGATCAACTTCTTTAAGTGTTAACAATATTGCAAACTCTGTATCAACACATGCAGATGCAACTGCTGCAATCGAAACAATCAACTCAGCTATTGAGTCTGTTTCTGAACAACGTTCAAAACTTGGTGCATTCCAAAATCGTCTTGAGCATACAATCTCTAACTTAGATAATGCGGCTGAAAATATTCAAGCAGCAGAATCTCGTGTTCGTGACGTAGATATGGCAAAAGAAATGATGGAGATGACAAAACAAAATATTCTTCAACAAGCTTCTACTGCTATGTTAGCACAAGCAAACCAAGCGCCTCAAGGTGTGTTACAGTTATTAGGATAATCATTAAAAGAATACTCGTTAAATTTAACGTAGAAGTAGAGAGTCATTATGACTCTCTACTCTTTTATAAGGAAGTAGGTTAAACGGATGAGAATTAGTTTGTGTATGATTGTAAAAGATGAAATTGATAATATAGAAAAATGCTTAGAGTATGCTTTTCCTCTTGTGGATGAAAGTATTATTGTAGATACGGGTTCGACGGATGGAACACGTGAAAAGCTAGCTGAGTTAGCAAAGCAACAAAAAATTCAAGTGATTGATACAAAGTGGGAAAATGATTTTAGCAAGGCTAGAAATATATCGATAAAAAATGCTAATGGTGATTATATCTTAATATTAGATGCAGATGAAAGAGTGTTTGCAAATCGTGCTCAACTAGAATCTATTTTAATGCAGTCACGAGTTGATGCTTATAATATTCCTATATATAATATTCATGAAGACAAAGAAATGACTGTATCTGCATCAATGGTACGTTTATATAAAAATAATAAACCAGAATATAAAGGCGAAATACATGAACAAATTTATATTGATGGTAATCCTGTAGAAGCAGAAAATTTAGATGCTGATATCATTAAAATATATCATTATGGATATAGTCAAGTTGTTTTTGAATCAAAAGATAAACAGAAACGAAATATGGAAATTATCAAAAAACAAATTCAAAATGAACCTTATGAACCTTTTCACCGTTATAATAAAGGTGTTATGGAAATGCTTTCTCAAAATTATAAAAGTGCAATGAAAGATTTTCTAAAAGCCCATGAATTGAGTTTCGGAAAAAAAACAGGGTTCACTAATAGTATGATTTTGAATATGATAAGATGTTTATTTTATCAAAAAAAATTTTTGAAAATGATTGAATTTATAAATCCGTTGTTACAAGATGAATTCTTTAAGAGTATTCCGGATATATATTATTTTATGGGAATTGCACTTCATAAGACAAAGAAGTTAGATAAAGCAACTCGTTATTTTTATCAGGCGATAAATATTGGCGATACTGAACAGGATTTATCGATGTCAGGAGCTGGATCATATTTACCAATGCTTGAAATAGCAAGGATATATTATGAACAAGGTAAAAAAAATGAATATATTCAAAAATATAAAGAAGCTATATTACATCCCAATAATTATAATAAAAATGGACTTGAAGAATTTAAGTCTTTAATGATTGAGGAAAAACAAGAAGATGAATTTGAAGCTTTTGTATCATCTATGGACAAGACTGCAGAAAATCAACCGCTAATAGATCCCCAATTTCAAAACCAAATAAAAGATAAAATCAAAGCCCTTATTAATGAAAATTCAATGCCGGATGCTAAATTGCTCATTGATGAATATATAAAGTTAAATCCAAGGGATGCCGATATTTATTCTTTAAAAGGCGTAAGTTGTATCCTAGAAAAAAAATATTCAGAGGCGATTACAGCTCTTGAGACCGGATTTGCAATAGACAATACAAATGATGATTTGATTTATAATTTGGCCTATGCCTATGAGATTTCTGGAAATAAGGAAAAGGCTCTATTTTATTATAAAGCCTTATTAGAACTGCCGGGGCAGTCACAAGATATGGAAATTTTACAAAAAGTTGAGGAACTAAGTAAATAAAAAGGATTGAGTAGATTATGGTATCAATATGTATTATTGCAAAAAATGAAGAAGAAAATATTGAGCGCTGTTTATCGAGTATTGGTCCTTATGATTTTGAAATTGTTGTTGTTGATACAGGTTCAACCGATCGAACAAAAGAAATTGCTCTCCAATATACTCATTGTGTCTTCGATTATGAGTGGAAAGACGACTTTAGTGATGCCCGTAACTATGCCATTGAACAAGCGACCCGGGATTATATTTTTATGTTGGATTGTGATGAATATATCACTTCTTTGGACTATGAAAAGCTTATTGACTTGTTAAAAACGAATAGTAAAGACGTCGGAAGAATTTCGCGCATCAATACGTTTATAAGAAATGGTGAGCAGACACGAATAAAAGAACCGGTAAATAGAATATTTAATAAGCATTTTTTTAAATATCAAGGTAGAATACACGAACAAATCGTAAAAAAAGATGGTAGTAAGTATGGAACATATAATATACCTGTTGTGTTAGAACATACGGGATATGATGGCGATGTGGCCTTTATCAAAGAAAAAACAGAAAGAAATATTTTTTTATTGCTTAAAGATTTAGAAGAAATAGGTGAAGATCCTTATATACTCTATCAATTAGGAAAATCATATTATATGCAAGGAGATTATATAGAGGCATGCACATATTTCTCAAAAGCGCTCGAATATGATTTGAATCCTCAAGCAGAGTTTGTTATCGACTTAGTTGAGACCTACGGATATGCTTTGTTAAATTGCCAAGAATATAGACAAGCCTTACAATTTGAAAATATTTATCAAGAATTTGGTAATCGACCGGAGTTCAAATTTTTAATGGGATTAATTTATATGAACAATGGAGAATTTAATCAGGCTATAAAAGAATTTTACAAAGCTACAAAATATGATTATGCAGACACGCAAGGTATTAATACCTACAAAGCATATTATAATATCGGCGTTATCTATCAATGTTTAGGCGATAAAAAAAATGCCACAATGTATTATAAAAAATGTGGAGATTATCCGATGGCCAAGAAAATGTTAGACGAATTGGAGCGATAAGATGGATAAAAAAAAGACGTTGGACTTTACTTTAGGTTTACGAACCAGCCTGGCAGAAGGAAAGCTTTTAGCTGATTCACCATTTCATATGACCACAGAAATCATTTATCATGGTGGAAAAGGCTCTAAGATTTTACTTGATTCCAACACCTATGTATATGCGATTGCCCTATACTCGAAAAACATGAATAAAGAATATACGTTTTCGTTTAAATATCAAAAAGAAAGCAATTGGACATCTTATACTAAAAATTTGACGCCTGACGCCTATACGAAAGAAACATTTGTTTTCGACCAAGAATATTATTTCCGTATATGTATCAAGCGGATGGATGGACAACGCCTTAGCTATTCAGACGTAATTCAGGCAAGGGATTGCTTGCAGTTTATGTATGTAGAGCCCAAATATATGAAAAAAGCGTATTTTGTTGAGGAGAGTATTCGGGTAGCTCAAGAAATAGAGCAAGTTAAAACAAAAGTAAGGTCTCCGTTTTCATTAGCTATTGTTACCGACTCTCATTATACAGTTGGTGGAACATGGGAAGATACGGCCAATAATGTTCAATTGGTTCATCGCAAAAGTAAGTTTGATGCCATTGTGCATTTGGGGGATATCACTGACGGCATAACATCGGCTAAAGTAACAAAATACTATGTGAATAAAGTCATTCGAGACTTGCAAAAATGTCAAATACCGCTGCATATCACTATAGGAAATCATGATGCGAATTATTACCAAGGAAATCCGGATGTTTTCACTGAACAAGAACAAATTGAGCTTTATTTAAAAAATGAAAAAACAGACAAACCGTATTATTATGTGGATTATAAAGAACATAAGATACGATGCTTTTTTTTGTCATCCTATAAGAACAATGAACCTATCCGATATGGGTATTCAATGGCTGAATTACTTTGGTTGGAGGAAGCCTTAGAAAGCATGCAAGAAGGAGGAAATATTCTGGTTTTTTCCCATGATGCACCTCTTGCAGAATTGGATTACTGGAGCGAAACCATTCGTAACGGAGATGCACTTATACAACTATTGGAGAAATATAATCAACGAGATGAATACCACATACTCGGACTTTTTTATGGACATACCCATGCAGATTATATCTATGATGCATGTAGCTTTCCGATGATTTCTATTGCCTGTAATAAGTTTGAAGAATTTCAAAGTAAAAAACCCTATGGAGCTATTGTTCCAAAGCGTCAATATGAATCTGTCACTCAAGACTTATGGGATACATTAGTTGTTGATTTAGAAGGCAAGATATTGAACTTGATTCGCTTTGGAGCAGGAACAAGCCGGCAGGTCGATTGTTCCAAAAAGACAAGCACCTTTAGTCCCTTCCGTGGCCGCATAGAGACAAAGAAAAAAGTACGTCAAACAAAAATATGGGCTCATCGAGGCGTGTTAGCATATGCCCCTGAAAACACAATGCCGGCATTTGAATTGGCTCATAAATATGGGGTAGATGGAATTGAGCTTGACGTTCAATTGACAAAAGATGGTGAGATTGTTATCATTCATGATGAGACCGTTGATCGTGTCAGTGATGCAAGCGGATACGTCAAAGACTACACTTTAGAGGTATTAAAAGGGTTTAATTTTAATAGACGTTTTCCTGAGTACGGAAAAGTCAGTATTCCAACACTAGAAGAAGTCTATGCCTTTGTCAAAAAAACAGATTTACATATTAATGTAGAATTAAAAAACAATCAAATATATTATGAAGGATTAGAAGAAAAAGTTGTTGCATTAACGAAAAAAATGGGCATGGAAAACCGCGTTATTTATTCATCATTTAATCACCAGTCCATGAACAAAATCAGGTCATTAGATAAAGGGGCACAGGTTGCCTTGTTATATACTAAGGATATTGTCCCGAATATCGATACAATAGGTGTTTATAATCAACATATTACATTTGAACATATAAAGAACTCTGAAATGTTAGAAATAGTCAAAGAAAATCCTTCAAAGTTTAATTTTTGGACGGTAAATGATGAAGATCAATTAAAGTATTTAAAGGATATTGGAGTGACCAATGTTATAACAAACGCTATATTAAGAGCAATGACCATATTCACATAAATGGTTGGATAAATTAATATTATACGGAATGGAGTATCGACATGATTAAATTATCAAAAGTGCAACTAAGAAAATTACAAATGATAGAACTTGAAATGCTTATTGAAGTTGATCGTATTTGTAGAAAGTGTAATATTAAATATAATATTCTTGCTGGAACCATGTTGGGAGCCGTTCGTCATAATGGATTTATCCCCTGGGATGATGATGCAGATATTGGCATGTTAAGAGATGAATATGAAAAATTTAGAAAGGCCTGTAAAACAGAACTTGATACGACACGTTTTTACTTCCAGGACTATCGAAAGACCAAAGGTTATCGTTGGGGATATGGAAAAATACGAAGAAAAAAAACCCTGTTTTTAAGAGAAAACCAAGATCATATGCCTTATGAACAAGGTGTTTTTATTGATATTTTTCCACTTGACGGCGTTCCGGATAATTATTTTTTTCGAATACTACACGACATTTCGTGTTTTTGTATTCGCAAAACTTTATGGTCTGAGGTGGGCAGATTTACAGAAGAAAATATTTTGAAAAGAATGGCTTTCAAAATACTCAATAAAATTCCGGAAAAAACAATTAAAAAAATACTTTACAGATTTGAAAAATTCAGTAACCGTAAAGAGACAAAGTATGTAAGGATGTTAATGTTTCCGACACCAAATAAAGTTAGAGGATTTAAACGAGAATGGTATAAAAATTTGTGTGAAATTGAATTTGAAAAAAAAGATTTATATGGTGTGAAGGATGCAGATGAATACTTAAGTTTTACCTATGGAAACTATATGGAATTTCCTCCGATTGAAGAGAGGAAAGTGCATCCGGTATCTAAAATTCATTTGATTGATGTGGAGTTTAATGATGAGGAAAAATAATATTTTTGCAGGGAATAAATTTTTTGCTTTTAATGTATGGGATATAAAATCAGCGGTAGCAGTTATAGATACATCCCTTGAAATGAATATTCCGATTTTTCTACAAGTATCGGCAAGTGTATATTCTCAAATCGATGTAAAGGGTTTTATTGATTTTACTAAAGAATATATAGCAAGAAAGAATGCAAAGGTTATTCTGCATTTGGATCACTCGAAAAATGTGGAACAGATCTTTGAAGCCATTGATTTGGGTTGGGATTCAGTTATGTTTGATGGTTCAACTTTTTCGCTTGAAGAAAATATAATTAGAACCAATCAAGTGTCTAACTATGTAAAAAACAAAAATGTCCTTGTTGAAGCTGAATTAGGGATAATAGGAAATGTCAGAGATCATTTGGGTGAGCGAGATAAAACAGAAATACCTATAACAATGATAGAAGAGTTTATAAATAAAACGAATATTGATATGCTGGCGCTTCCCATAGGGACGGCCCACGGGCAATACATAGATGAAATACCAGTAATCAACCATGCCTTTATCAAAGAAATAGATATGACTTTTGATATTCCTTTAGTTGTACATGGAGGTTCCGAATTACCACTTACGGAATTGGAAAAATTGATTCAGCATAAAAATGTAAAAAAAATAAATATATCAACGGATATTAAACAAGCATATAGAAAAGGTATCTTAGGCTCAGAGAAAAATGATTTGTTAATAGAAGAAGGATTCAATGCCTTATTGGTTGAAAGAGAAATCTATAAAAGTATAAAAAATGTTGTTAAAGAAAAATTAACTGTTTTGGAGATGAAAGATGGGTAATGTTTTAGTATTAAATATGGGATTAAAAAGTGTACGAAGTATAATTTTTGATAGTGAAGGAAATAAGCTGTCTTCTGCTTCAAAAGAATTAGAAACGATTTTAAACGGAAACCATATTACTCAAAATCCTAGTGAATGGTGGATTAAAAGTATTGAAGTCATCAAAGAAAGTGTACATAATCTAGAATGCAGTATTGACTATATTACCGTAACTACATCGGCTGCTTGTTTAGTTTATATAGATAATAAAGGAAAAGAGTTAGACCGTGCCATTATGGTTTCTGATAAGCGCGCATCTGAGGAAGCTAAAGAACTGAAAAAAGCCCAAGCCTTTGAGAAGGTATATACTGATACCGGATTGGGTTCTAATAGTTATTTGATGATTCCTAAAATCATGTGGATAAAGAAGAATCAACCTAAGGTGTTTGAAAAGGTATATAAATTTTTATCACCTAATGATTATCTTATCGGAAAATTAACTGGAGGAAAATATTATACGGATTATTTCAATGCACAAAAATATCATTATGATATAGATAGCAAAACATATCCGACGGCTTTATTAAATGAATTGGGAATTGATGAAAATAGTTTCCCAAAAGTTGTAGCACCAGGTACAGTCATTGGTAAAATGGATGAAAAAGTTGCTCATATTTTAGGTTTTTCAGAGGTTCCTCAAATAGTCATATCTACATATGATGCGATTTGTTCCTTTTTTGGAAGTGGACCAACTAAAGAAGGGGATGCAACAGATGTATCGGGTACAGTGACGACATTTAGAGTTTTGACGCATATGCAAAAAATAAAAAAATCATCAAAAGTATTTAATCAGCCGTGTCAAGATATGGGGATTAATATTGTAGGTGGTTCGAATAATCTAGGTGGAGGCCTTATTGAATGGGTCAAGCAATGTTATTATATTAATGAACCCTATCCATATGAGATCATGGAAAAAGAAGCAAGAGAATCAGCTTTAGGAGCTAGTGGCCTCATTTTTCTTCCCTACTTACTTGGAGAAAGAGCTCCTTTATGGGATAATGATGCAAGAGGTGTTTTTTTCGGAATTGAAAGAACACATACAAGGAAAGATATGACAAAGGCTGTATTTGAAAGTGCCGGATTTGTTATAAAGGATATGATTGATGCCATTGAAGAAACCGGAGTCAAAGTGAACTCAATACGATTTTCTGGAGGACTAGCAAGAATTAATCTGATTGCACAGTTAAAAGCCGATATAACAGGCAAAGATATCGTGATATTGGATGATTTCGAAACAACGTCTGTAGGAGCAGCCATGTTAGTGCTTGTTGGTGTTAATGAATTTTCAGATATAAATCAAGCAGCTAATAAATTTGTTTCGGTTCGTATGATTGTTAAACCTAATATGAAAAATCACAAAAAATATCTTGAAATACATAAACTCTATAAAGAAACATATATGACGCTTGAAGTATTATTTAAAAAGAGAAAAGAATTGGTAGATAGCATATATAAAGAAAATGAAGCGGTTATTGAAAATCTATAGGGGCAGGGGAAAATCATGGAAAATATTCAATTACATATTCCGACTAAAATCTATTTTGGTAATCAAATATTTGCAGAAGCTTTAAAGGAAGAATTTAGTCAAATTAAAGGCAATATATTGCTGGTTATCGGAAGCAACTCAATTAAAAAAAACGGATACGTCAATGAAGTTATTCGAGACATTCAGTTATCTCAAAAAGAAGGAACCATTATATCCTATGATGAAATCAGTCCTAATCCTAAAATTAACCAAATAAACACAGCGATTAAGATAGGTCTAGGAAATAATGTTGTTTGCCTAATAGGTATGGGTGGAGGAAGTGCCCTAGATGCAGCCAAGGCAATAGCCGTTGGAATTGGAGCGAAAACAAATATTGATGAATATTTCTATGGAACAAAGCAGCCGGATTTACGTACACTTCCCATATATGCCATTCCGACAACCGCAGGAACGGGGAGTGAACTAAGCAAAGGGGCAATTATCAGTTGTCCAAAAGAAACCATTAAAAAAGGGATTCGTAGTCAATACATTTATCCAAAAGCTGCTTTTGTTAACCCTCGATTTACATATACAATGCCGAAGACAATAACAAAAGAAACCGGATTTGATGTTTTAACGCATGCAGTGGAATCGTATATATCAAAAAAAGCAAATACATTTACAGAAATGCTTTCCATTGAGGCAATTAAAATTGTTTCGGATAATTTGCCAAAATTAATTAATAACATAGAAAATGTTGAGGCAAGAGATAATATGAGTTATGCGAGTATGATTATGGGGATCAATCTAGGTAATGCAAGTACATGTCTCCCGCATCGCATGCAATATCCAATTGGGGCATTAACGGACACAAGTCACAGTGCAGGATTAGCTAGTATATATATAGCTTGGATTGAGTATGCATATCAGTATTCGGAAGAAAAATTTCATCATATGGCTAGTTTGCTTGCTCATAAAATATGTAAAAACAAATCAGATACAATAGAGAGCTTTACGACATTTTTATCAAGAATTGAAATGAATAAATCAATTTCTGATTTAGGAATTAATAAAAATCACATACCATGTTTAGTAAATAATGTCACAGGGAGCATTGATAACGATCCGGCATCGGTTGAAGAAGAGATAATTCAAAAAATATATATTAGAGCATTGGATTAAGTAGTCAGGAAGGGGATAAAATGCAAGCAATCATTATGGCAGCAGGAAAAGGAAGTAGATTAGGAAATCTTACAGATAATATTCCAAAAAGTTTTATAGAAATTGAAAATAAAAAATTGATTGAATACAATATTGATATGCTAGAAAAATATGGAGTGACAGATATTATCATTGTAACTGGACATATGTATGAACAGTTTGAAAATATGTTTCAAGATAAGCCTAATATAACACTTGTCTACAATCCATTTTATGAAACATCAAATGTATTAACGTCTTATTGGTGTGGTCAACACAAACTCAATCAAGATTTTATCTACATTCATGCAGATACTCTATGCGACACAAATATTTTCCAAGAGTTATTAGAAACACAGGGAGATATTGTTTTGCCGGTTGATTTTGGACCCTGTGATGAAGAGGCAATGAAGGTTATAATTGACAATAATAGGGTTGTCAAGATAAATAAAACGATGGATCCAAGGTCAGCAGATGGTGAATTTATTGGCATAGCAAAAATATCTCATAGATGTCTTTCACGACTAAACTCAACCACAATCAACATATTAAAAGATAAAAATTTTAAAGCTTTTTTTGAAGTGGCTATTCAGAAAATGATTGATAATGAAGAAGATTTAATTAAGGCCATTCCAACACGAGGAAAATTCTGGTGTGAGATAGATTTTATAGATGATTATATTGATGCAAAAAAGAATATTTCAGAGACGCTCCTAAATTTATAATCTCTAGTATTATTTCAATAAGAAATTTTTGCAGGAAAGGAATAATCTATGAAAAAAGTAATTACATATGGTTCATTTGATTTGTTTCATGAAGGACACTATAATTTACTAAAGCGTGCAAAAGAACTTGGTGATTACCTGATTGTGGGAATTACAACAGAGTATTATGATATGCAACGTGGAAAATTAAATGTTATTGATTCTTTACTCGACCGAATTGAAAATGTTAAAAATTCTGGATTCGCAGATGAAATAATCATTGAGGACCATGACGGTCAAAAACTAGAAGATATAATAAAATATAAAATCGATATTTTCACAGTTGGCTCAGATTGGTTAGGTACCTTTGATTTTTTAAAGGAATATTGTGAAGTCGTCTATTTAGAGCGAACAAAATATATATCGAGTTCTATATTAAGAGAGTCTAGGTTTCCGATCATTAGATTGGGGATGATTGGGACAGGAAGAATTGCAAAACGCTTTCCTGATGAAATTAAATATGTTAGTGGTATTAACTTAAATGCGGTCTATAATCCCCGAATATCGAGTGCAAAGGCATATGCAAAGATGTTTGAACTCGACTTAGCAACAGATGACATTGGATTATTCTATCAAAATGTTGATGCAGTGAATATTGCGTCACCTCATGAAACACATTATGATTATATTATAAAGTCATTAGAGCATGGAAAACATGTTTTATGTGAAAAGCCAATGTGTTTATCAAAAAAAGAGGCAGAACATGTATATGAATTAGCAAAAAAAAATAAACTAGTATTGATGGAAGGAATTAAAACTGCATATACACCAGGGTTTACTCAATTAATAGGAGTAGCCAGAAGTGGTATTATTGGAAACATTAGAGACGTGGAAGCATCATTTACAAAACTCATACCAGGAAATTGTCGTGAGTTAACTGATCTTAAATATGGAGGCTCTTTTACTGAATTGGCTTCATATACACTTCTGCCAATCATTAAACTAATGGGATGTGATTATAAGAATGTTCATTTTGAAAGTCTTAAAGCAGAAAATGGACTGGATATATATACAAAAGCTTATTTTTATTACAAAAGTGGGTTGGCAACTTCCAAAACAGGGCTTGGTATCAAGTCAGAAGGTCAATTATTAATATCTGGGACCAAAGGATATATATTAGTAAAATCACCTTGGTGGCTCACAAAAGGATATGAGATATGTTTTGAGGATATAACAAAAAATGAATTCGTAAAGACAAAGTTTTTAGGAGATGGATTACGTTATGAAATCAGTGATTTTGTTAAATTGATTAATGGAAGATCAGAAATTAAAGAAAAATTAAGCGAAAAAGAATCGATTACAATTGCAGAAATTATAAACAAAAGTTTACAAACGCTAAAATGAAAAGGAGGAATTAAACTTTGAGTAGAATTAAGGTATTGAATTTTCCTATTGCAAATGCAAAAGGAGGAATTACTCAATATGCGTTGAAAAATTGGGAATATATTGACAAAAGTAAATTTAAGTTTGATTTTGCGACGATGGGAGAAAAATTAGATTTTGAAGATGAACTAATTGAATCAGGTGCAGATGTTTTTTATATAACTAAATATGCAGAAGAAAATAAAGAAGTCTTTGTAGAAGAAATCAGTAGAATATTAGAAAATAAATATGATATCGTACATATACATACAAGTTACTGGAAAAGTTTTTTAGTAGAAGAAATAGCAAAAAAATACAATGTTCCTAAAATAATAGTTCATGCACATACAACATTTATTGACATTGAAGATAGAGAAAAAAGAAATGATGCTCTATCATTACATGAAATGAAAAAAAAAGAATTTTCTCAAGATATTGCAACTGATTTTTGGGCTTGTTCTCAAGCAGCAGGAAGATGGCTTTATAAAGATGAAATTTGTGACTCTAATCTTAAAATTATGTATAATGCGATAGAATTGGAAAAATTTAGATATAACAAAAAATTAAGAACAGAATTAAGAGAGAAACTGGATGTAAAAGATAGCTTTGTTATAGGTCATATTGGTAGGTTTACATATCTGAAAAACCATGATTTTTTAGTGGATTTATTTTTAGAAGTTAGCAAGCTAATACCTGAAGCTAAACTTCTATTAGTAGGTGTTGGAAAATTAAAGAATGATATAATTAATAAAGTTAAAAAAAATAATATTTTTGATAAAGTTATTTTTTTGGAAAAAATTGATAATGTATCTGAAATACTTCAGATTATGGATATATTTGTTTTACCTTCAAGATTTGAAGGATTAGGAATCGTTTTAATAGAAGCGCAAGCAGCAGGATTAAAATGTTTTGCTTCAGACAAAATACCTGATGAAGCAAAAGTATTGGATTCATTAGAGTTAATTCCACTTGAACTTGAGATATGGGTGAGCAAAATACTTGATTCTTATCAAGGATATGAACGTTTAGATACAGTTGATATCCTTAGAAAAAAAGGATATGATATAGAAGATCAAATTAAAAAGTTAGAAAGTGCATATGAAGTGAACATAAAATAGTTATATAAGGTTTTATAGATTTCCACAAATAATCTAAATATTTTATATAAGGAGCGCAAAATAATAACTCAAATATTTTGCTGTTATTGAAATGAATAATCCTTTAGTTACGATAATTATACCAGTATATAATGGGACTAATTTTTTAAAAGAAGCATTAGATAGTGCATTAAGTCAAACATACCAAAACATAGAAATATTAGTTGTTAATGATGGGTCAACAGATGATAAGACAGAACAAATTGCTATTGAATACGGTGATAAAATTAGATATTATTATAAAGAAAATGGGGGAGTTGCATCAGCTTTAAATTATGGAATTCAACGAATGAATGGAGAATATTTTTCTTGGTTATCTCATGATGATTTGTATTATCCAACCAAAATAGAAAAACAAATAAAGGCAATAAATAAAAATATTAACAAAAGTAGAATTGTATATAGTGCTTATGATATTTTATACGAAGAAAGTGGAGCTAAAGAAAGTGTTTTTTTAGAAGAAAGGTATAAAAAAGAAAGACTTGAAAATTCCGTTTTTTCGCTTCTTTTTGGTTTAATGAATGGATGTAGCCTGTTAATACATAAAAGTCATTTTGAAAGGGTTGGCACTTTCAATGAAGCGCTATTAACGACACAAGATTATGATTTATGGTTTAGAATGTTTAGAGGGCAAAAATTAATTTATATCAACGAATCCTTAGTAATATCAAGGAGACATTCTCAACAAGGAAGTAGAACTATTCAAGTATATAATAGTGAGAGAGAGAATTTATATAGAAATATTATTGAAAATCTTTCAAATGACGAAATTAGAAAATTATATAGAAGTGAGTACAATTTTTATTTTAAAATGACTACTTTTTTTGAAAGCAGAGGACTATATGAAGTATATAAATATACATATAATAAGCTTATAAACATAGAAAATAATGTAATGAAAAGTAAAGATTGGCGTAAGGTTTTTAATCAATTGATTGAATATCCATCAAGAAAAATAAGCAAGATATGTCTTTTTGGGATGGGGGATTACGGCAAACAGTTATTTGAAGAATTAGTATGTAGGATGATACCTATTCACTTATTTATAGACAATGACGGGAGAAAATGGGGAAAAGAACATAAAGGAGTCATATGTATATCGGTAGATGAGCTGAAAAAATGTAAAGAGGATGTATTAATTATAGTGGCAATAATTACTCCGAAATTGATAGTTAACCAACTCAAAGAAAATGGATTTGCTAATGTTATAACATTACAAAGTATTGAACAAATATTGCTAGAAACAGATCCTGTAGAATGGCTTGTAAAACAGAGGAAAGAAATAAATTCTGTTAATGAATATCGCTTAATAAATAATTATAATAATGAAATATTTGAAATGATACGATAACTTTAAAAGATATTATGAACAATGGAGTGTAAATATGGACAAAGCTTATGGTTATGAAATGAAAAAAAATAAGGGTAATGAAAAGATGGAAGAAGATTTCATTAAACTATCTGCATTGGATACTTATATTAAAGGAATATCTAATAATCAAGCAAGAAAAATATGTATATTTGGAGCTGGAAAATACGGAATAGATTTATATAATGAGTTGAGTTCAAAGTTGATATATATTGATTGTTTTATTGATAATAATAGAGATAGATGGGGATATTGTATAGACAATAAAGAGTGTCTATCTCCAATAGATCTTATCCCCAATAAAGATGAATTCTTAGTAATTGTTGCATCTTTAAATCCTCGAAATATGAAAAGACAAATAGAAGAACTTGAATTTCCATATATAACAACAAAACAAGAGTTGCAAAATACTCTTTCCAATACCCCACCAGTAAAATGGATGATACATCTAGAAGAACTAGAAAATGTAGATTATAATTCAGAAGGCATTAAACATCTTGTAAATAGATTTAATGAAACAATATATGAGCTTTGTAGATATTATGAAAATCGGAGGAACAATTGAAAATTTTACATTTAAATGATAATGATATAATTGGACGAAGATTTAATGGGTATGATTTATCAATAGCACTTCAAAATCTAAATATTGATTCAAAAATGCTTGTGTTGAATAAGGAAAGTAATGGAAACATATCTGAGTCAATAGTTCCTAAAAATGAGATGCTTTCAAATAAATGGGCTCGAGCTATTTTGCAAAATTTACAATATGAATTAATGTTAGATGGTTTAGTTAATCCGATGACCAAATATATTTTTCATAATAAATTATTTCAAGAAGCGGACATCATACATCTCCATTTGCTACACAATAACCTAATTGGCTTATTTATGTTAGAAGAAATATGCAAGGTGAAGAAAGTAGTCTGGACCATTCATGATCCATGGATGATAACAGGACAATGCATACATCCATTAGAATGTGAAAAATGGATGCATGGTTGTTTGAATTGTAAAGTGAAAAATCATATAAATATGTCAAATGTTCATAGAAAAGCTGCTGATTTTTTCAAAATAAAAAAAGAAATATACGGTAAATCAAATTTTAAATGTATAGTAGCCTCAAATTTTATGATGAATTATTTGAAAAGAAGTCCTTTAATTGATAATGAAAAACAAATTTTTAAGATTCCATTTGGATTGGATCTTGAAAAATTTCAGGATTCTTCAAAAAAAAGGATACGAAAAAAATACAATATAAATAATCATCAATTTGTAATAGGATTCAGAGCTGATAATAATATATTAAAAGGATTAGAATATATAATCAAAGCGTTGGAGAAAGTTGACTTTAAAATTGTGTGCTTTGTTATTGGTAACCAGAATATTCAAATAAAAAATAAATTTTGTGAAATTATAAACTTGGGATGGATAGATTCCGAAAAAGAAATAATTTCTTTCTATAACTCAATTGATTTATTCATAATGCCCTCATTGGCTGAATCTTTCGGGTTAATGGCGGTCGAATCAATGGCTACTCAAACTCCAGTTTTAATATTTGAAAATACGGTTTTGGAAGAAATTACAAATTCTCCATATGTTGGAATCTCTGTAAAATATAAAAATTATAATGAAATTTATGAAAAATTAAAATATTACTCGCTTAAAAAGGATGAACTTATATTCCGAGGAACTCTGAGCAGAGAGGAAGCAAAAAAAAGGTTTGATTTTGATAATTATGTATTAGAACATGTTAAAATATATAAAAAGATAATGTTGGAAACTGATTGAATTGATTTTGCATAAATAATGCGTTTAAGAATTAAAGGAGAGGGAATAAATGCTGTTCAAAGATAAAACATTATTAATAACAGGAGGAACAGGATCATTTGGACATGCAGTTATGAAAAGATTCCTGCATACAGACGTTAAAGAAATCCGTATTTTCTCACGGGATGAAAAAAAACAGGATGACATGAGAAAACAATATAAAAATGATAAATTAAAGTTCTATATTGGCGATGTCCGAGACCTGGCAAGCGTCAAGAATGCCATGCATGGTGTTGACTATGTTTTTCATGCGGCGGCGCTTAAGCAAGTCCCTTCGTGTGAATTTTTCCCTTTAGAAGCTGTTAAGACCAATGTCTTAGGAACAGATAATGTTTTGACAGGCGCTATTGAAATGGGAATCAAAAAAGTCATCTGTTTATCGACGGATAAGGCAGCTTACCCCATTAATGCCATGGGTATATCAAAAGCTATGATGGAAAAAGTCTTTGTTGCAAAATCAAAGACGGTTGACCCAAATAGAACCCTTATTTGTGGAACCAGATACGGAAATGTTATGGCATCAAGAGGTTCTGTTATACCCCTTTTTATTGAGCAAATAAAAAATGGACAGGCATTAACAGTGACAGATCCCAACATGACGCGATTCTTGATGAGTTTGGATGAAGCGGTTGAGCTAGTTGTGTTTGCTTTTGAAAATGCTGAAGCAGGGGATATAATGGTGCAAAAATCGCCGGCATCCACCATTAGAGATTTAGCCCAAGCCCTTAAAGAACTCTTTGGTGTAGATAACCCTATTCAGATTATTGGGACACGCCACGGAGAGAAGTTATATGAGACCCTTTTAACGAAAGAGGAACATGTAGGTGCACAAGATATGGGAAGCTTCTTTAGAGTCTCTGCTGATAAACGGGACTTGAATTATGATAAATATTTTGTTGAAGGCAATGAAGCCTTGCAAGAGATGGAAGATTATAATTCCCATAATACACAACGACTGAATGTTGATGAGGTTAAAGAAAAGCTTTTAAAACTTGATTATATTCAGGATGAATTGAAACTTTGGGAGGCGAAATCATGAAGATCTTAATCCTTGGTGGAACAGGTATGGCCGGGCATATGATTGCCATATATTTTAAAGAAGCCGGACATGATGTAACCGTCTTTAGTCGACGAAAAGTGGACTATTGTAAAAATATAAATGGAGATATTCGAGACTTTGAGTATTTAAGTCAAATCATTCATGAGGGCCAATACGATGCAATCATTAATGCGATAGGTATATTAAATCAAGATGCAGAAGAACATAAAGCCAATGCCGTCCTATTAAATAGTTATCTGCCCCATTATTTGAGTGAGCTTACCCAGCAGATGAAGACAAGAATTATTCATATGAGTACAGATTGTGTTTTTTCAGGTAAAAGTGGCGGCTACTCCGAGACAGCCCTTAGAGATGGGCAAAGCTTTTACGATCGTTCTAAAGCTTTAGGAGAACTTGAAAACACTAAAGACTTAACCTTTAGAAATTCAATTATCGGCCCGGATATGAATGAAGACGGTATAGGTCTCTTTAATTGGTTTATGAAACAAGAAGGACAGATTCATGGCTTTACTCAAGCCATATGGACAGGCGTAAGCACATTAACCTTAGCAAAGGCCATGGAAGAAGCTTTAAAAGAAAATTTGACGGGACTTTATAATCTCGTGAATAATGAGGCCATTAGTAAGTATGACCTGCTAAAATTGTTTAATAAGCACATGAAAGATGAGTCGATTGAGATTGTCCCCAGTGATAAGCTATCCGTGAACAAATCCCTGATTAATAGTCGACAGGATTTTTCATTTAGGGTACCGACTTATGACACCATGATCGTCCAGATGAAAGAATGGATTGATCAGCATCGAGAGCTCTATCCACACTATTTCAAGTAGGGGGCAAACCAATGAAACAATTAAAACTCATGACCATCGTAGGGACACGTCCTGAGATTATTAAGTTATCTGAAGTCATCAAAAAAAGTGATCACTATTTTAACCATATATTGGTGCATAGCGGACAGAATTATGACTATGCATTAAATCAGGTTTTTTTTGAAAATCTAGGTATTCGAGAGCCCGATTTCTACTTGAATGTGGTGGGCGACAATCTAGGTCAAACCATGGGCAATGTCTTAGCTAAATCTTACGAAATCATGGTTCAAGAACAACCGGATGCCTTACTGGTCTTAGGCGATACCAACTCTTGCCTCAGTGTCATCTCAGCCAAACGATTAAAAATACCGATTTTTCATATGGAAGCAGGAAATCGATGCTTTGATGAAAACCTTCCGGAAGAGATTAATCGACGCATTGTCGACCATACAAGTGATGTCAATCTTTGCTATACAGATCACGCAAGAAACTATTTGCATTGGGAGGGTATCCCCAAGGAACGCACCTATGTAGTGGGGTCACCCATGGCAGAAGTCCTCAAAGCCAATAAAGAAAAAATCGATAAGAGCGAAATACTCCAAGCCCTAGGATTAGAAGAAGGCAAGTATATTCTTTTGTCAGCCCACCGTGAAGAAAACATAGACCATGAAGAAAATTTTATGGCTTTGATGAATGCAGTCAATGCCATGGCTAAGAACTATGATATGCCTGTAATCTATAGTACCCATCCAAGAAGTAAAAAATTTATCGAACAAAGAGGCTTTGAATTTCATCCCCAGGTAAGACAGCTTCAACCCTTTGGCTTTGCTGACTATAATCACCTTCAGCAAAAGGCCTTTTGTGTAGTGTCAGATAGTGGTACAATTGCAGAAGAAGCGTCTTATTATAAGTTTCCGGCAGTATCCGTTAGAACCAGTACAGAGAGACCAGAAGCCTTAGATAAAGGAAACATGGTGATTGGGAGCATAAGTACCCAGCAGGTGCTTCAGGCGGTGGATATGGCCGTGGAGATGCATGCACAGGGTGACTTCGGAGAAGATGTCCCTCATTATGTGGATGAGAATGTTAGTACGAAGGTTGTTAAGCTGATCCAAAGCTATACAGGGATTGTTAATAAAATGGTATGGAGGAAATGAAACTACTTAGTATACTAGCCTTGATAAGATGGAAAATTAATGCTGTAAGTTATAGAAATTTTGAGGTTGTGAATGTTTTAGGTGCTTGAAAGAATATAGTAGTGTAAAAAATTTACATGACCTATATAATAGAAAAGAGGGAAGTATGAATAAAAATAAAGTGCTAATATCATTTATTGTTCCCATATATGATGTTGAATATTATTTAGAGGAATGTTTGGATAGTATTTTGCAACAAACGAATGAAAAACATGAAATAATATGTATTGAGGATTGTTCCAAAGATAAATCGAGAGTCATTCTAGAGCGATATAAAAAAAAATATCCAGAATTAATTATTATACAAAATTCTATTAATAAAGGTTTATCTTATTCAAGAAATATTGGGGTTAATAAAGCTTCAGGAAAATATATTTGTTTTGTAGACTCGGATGATTATATTGATAAAAATTATATTGCTGTTATTTCTGAGTATTTGTATAAAAGTGAAAAAGATATTTTTTGTTACAATTATACTGAATATGATGAGTACAAAAAGAATCATGTTGAATATCCTTTTTTGGATAAATATGTAAGTCAAGAGACATTATCAGGAATGGATATGTTAAACAATTTATTAGAAAGTAACAACCTAGTTATTGCAGTATGGAACAAAATTTACCGAAAAGAATTTTTGATAAATAATAACTTGTTTTTTATGGAAGGTATTTTGCATGAAGACTTGCCATTTACGCTAAAAGCTTTTTACTATGCTAAAAAAGTCCAGTATATTAACAAAGCCTTATATTATTTTAGAAAAAGGCCGAATTCTATTACGACTATGAAACATACAATACATCATATTGAAGGAAGATTTCTTGCTTTAATGAATATTTTAGAATTTTGGAATGAGAAGACACGTAATGTAAAAGAAGATTATATAATAAAAAAATATATTGAAAAATACAATTTATGTGATTTATATGATGAGTACCATAAATATGAATGTAAAGATTTGAAATACGAAAATATCATATATCAGTTTTTCTGGGAACAGTTAAGTTTTCGAAGTAAAAAAAAGGTGATAAATGAAAAAATATTATATAAATATAAACAAATATTAATATATGGAGCAGGTATTATTGCTAAACGATTATTTTATGATCTCTTATTATATGATATAAAAATTCTTGGATTTGCAGTAACAGATATGTCTGATGAGAAGTTTCTTTTTACTCATGATGTAAAAAGAATTGAGGACTATGAAGGGAATACACAAGATATATTAGTAATTATAGCAACATCAAAGAAATATGAAAATGATATTTTTAATGTTTTAAAGAAATTAGGTTATGAAAACATTATTTTTAATAATGATATTTATAAAGGAGTAACATGCTGAAAATAGGAGTCCAATCACGCGGAATAATTAACGAAAAAGTTTATGAGCAAGGATACAAGTATATTAGAAATAGTGGGATTCAATGTATAGATTATGATATTATTCAAGAGAATTTTGATAAATATGATTTGAATTATTATCGGAAGCACAAGGAATGTGCAGAAAAATATGGTTTGTTTTTCTCGCAAGTCCATGCACCTGTATTTAAATATCACATGGAACATATAGTGGATAATCAAAGATCATATGATTTGGAGTATATTATTAGTGCGTTAAAAAAAAGTATTGAGATTTGTAAAGTCTTAGAAAGTCCATATCTTGTTATACATGCTTTAAATATTGCAGAAAAAACAAGTAAAGAAGAAGAATTTGACATAAATATGCAGCTTTTCAACGCTATCTCTGAACATGCAATTAATCATAAAGTTGTTATTTGCATTGAAAATGTTCCACTTAGAAAATATGGAAAAATGTATGTAGGAGCATGTTCTAACGCACAGACTATAAAGAAATATATCGAAATACTTAATAATAATCTGAAATCAGAGTGTTTTGGTTCATGTTTTGATATTGGTCATGCAAATGTTTTAAGACAAAATTTTACCGAAGAGTTAATTATATTAGGAGAATCACTTAAAGTAGTTCATATTCATGATAATGATGGAAGATATGATTTGCATCAGTTGCCATATACATTTACAAATGGAATAAAAGGACAGTGCAGTACTGATTGGAATTCATTTTTAATTACCTTACGCGACATAGGTTATCATGGCGTTCTTAGCTTTGAGACGTATAAAGTATTTACAACTATGCCAGGAATTATACTAGAAGATATATTAAAAACTTTATTTAAATTGGGAAAGGTGTTTTCAGATGTTATTTTATATAATGAACGTTTAGAAAAATATATCTCGTATAAATTCATTATTTTTGGAGCAGGGAAAATGTTAGATGTATACATGGAATACTTTGGGGAAAAGTATACACCATCTATTATCGTAGATAATAATTCGAAATTATGGGGAGCAAAAAGATATGGAATAGAAATATGTAATCCAAATATTTTGAAAAATATTATCAAAAATAGTAAGATGATAATTATTATTTGTAGTTCGTATTATGAAGAAATAATAGTTCAACTTAACCAAATGGGAATAAAAGAATATGAATTATCAGAAGAAATATATAGAATGGGTGGAAAACCTAGCTAAAAAAACAAGGATAGGTATTTTATGAGACAGAATAAGATTATCATATTTGGATTAGGAAAAATATTTAATCAGCGAAGAGTTTATTTTAATTTTAATCAGGTAATTGGTGTATCTGATACGAATAAAAAAAATATTGGTTTTCTCGAAAAAGAAATAAAATATATATCTCCTAAAAAAATATGTGAATACAGTTTTGATTACGTTGTAATATGTACGGGTACTAAACTGATGAGAGAGATATATAGTCAATTATTAAATGAATATAAAATTCCAAGTGAAAAAATAATAAGTGAAAGAAAATATTTTTCTGGTATTTCATGGGAAGCCAATTCTTTGATAAGATTGCTGAGTAATCGTGGCATTCATTCGATTTATGATCCAATTAATTATTTTGCAAAACAAGGTGTATTAACTATGACAAATGTAAAAGGAGAGGATTATTCGAATATTATTTTAGAATACTCTGAAGGTTTTTCAGAAGCAATTTTATTGGATATGAATGTTTCATCAAATTTGGATATAAATAAATATCCCTATATAATTTTTCATAAAGAAATATTAGAAGAAATTTTATACAAATATCCTATTTTAAGGGTAACATATAAAAAAGAAAAAATACGTTCTCTAGATTTAGATATGATTATGTTAGTAAAAAACATAGAATTAGAGATGTTTATTATTACCCATTTAAATTTTTTGCCTCCTAAATATGAAGATTATGTTCCATTATGGGTAGGAGATAAATCACAATGTCAAATAGTTGCATATACTGAGGATGGAGATAATATTTCCTTTCTTAATAATAAAATCAATGAATGTACTGGAATATATTGGATATGGAAAAACACTACAAAAAAATATGTGGGTATTAATCACTATCGAAGATATTTTAAAGATTTAGAAGCAGAAAATATTATGGAAAGTTTTCGTATTAAGGATATACTGAGAAGGTATGATTTAATTCTTGCTTATGCGGCTAACACAGTTATCGGTACAAATCTAGACCAAATAAAACAAACGATTAATAGTAAAGCTTTTCATGAAGCCTATAATCTTATTGAACAAAGCATTATAACGAACCAACCAAGTTATGTGGAGAGTTTTCATGAAGTTATGGAGGGGGTTGCGTTTTTCCCGTGTAATATGTTTGTGATGCCACGTCATATCTTTAGTCAATATTGTGATTGGTTATTTTCAATAATTATTCCTGCTGCAAAAGCGTTCGATGGTTCCAATTATGATTCATATAGTCAAAGAGCAATTGGTTTTTTCGCAGAACGTTTTCTAACAGTATGGTTAAGTCAAAACAATTTTCGCATCAAAGAGCTACCAATAATAATGATGGAAACCCAAATAAAAGAAGAATAGGAGGCGACAATTAAAATGCGACAATCTGTAAAAGATCAGATTCTGCCAATTTTAGATTCTATGTATGAATTACATTATGTTATTGCAGAGTCGAAAAACAATGAACAAAGGAAAGTCTTTATTCAAGATTGCCAAGAAGCCAGTCAAGTAATAAAGGAAGTTATTAATGAAAATGCAACAATTGATGTGAATATAACAGAAAATCATACAAAATATGTTGAAAACTTGGATAAGTGTTTCGACAAGTTAAATATAGAAGATGAAAGTATCAATGAATTAAATAGTTTTCCAAGATACTTAAAAGAAATGATTGAGATTATTCCGACAACATATCATGTTGTTTTTTTGCCATATAAAGCATCTATGTGGGACAGCTTAGAGAGTATTTGGATAGCAGCAAAAAAAGACGAAAATTGTATACCTTATATTATTCCAATTCCATATTTTGAATATGATCGAAATAATAATAAATGGAATCCATGTTATGAAGGTGAGTTGTTTCCAGAAAATTTACCAATTACTCATTTTCAAGATTACTCTTTAGAGATAATGCGACCAGAAGTTGTTTATATACATAATCCTTATGATAATCGGAATCTGGTGACGACAATTCATCCGAATTATTATTCTGAAAAGTTAAAACAATTCACGCATACATTAATTTATGTACCTTATTTTGTTACAAGTGGTTTTTGGGCTCCAGAGCATTTAGATTTGCCTGTATATTACCATGTTGATTATATCATTGTTCAATCAGAACATATAAAAAAAGAATTTATAAATATGCCTTATTACCATAAAGTTTTGACATTTGGATCACCTAAGCTTGATCACATAATACATACATGTGAAAATAATAGAGAAATATTTACTGATTGGAAATCAGTATTAGGAAATAATAAAATTATAATGCTTAATACAAGTATCAGTTCATTACTAAATGATGGTGAAATATATATTAATAAATTATTTCATGTTTTTAAAATGATCAAAAAAAAAGAGGGAATAAGTCTTATTTGGCGTCCTCATCCTTTGATAAAAAGTACAATAAAATCCATGCGTCCTGATCTTATGAAGAAATATGAAGACCTTGTAGATTATTTTATTAAATTTAATATAGGGATATTAGATCAAACTACAAATATGTCAAAGACGATTGCGATAGCAGACGCTTATATTGGAGAAGGGGGGACATCGGTAATTAATTTATTCGAAGTTGTTGGAAAGCCGATTTTTATTTTGGATAATACAATAGAAGGGGCGTTTACTGATGAAGAGATAAAACGAATGTTTATTTTAGATTTGTGTCATAAAAATAATGAAATTATTTTTATAGCGTATGCTCTGAATGGAATATTTCAAATGGACTTGACAAATAAAAAAATACAATTACTAGCTCGCATGGAGGGGCAAGCAAAATGGCTGGATACCTTTTTTTCTCTGGATATGAATGAAAATGAAGTTTATTTAACTCCTTTTTTTGCATCTAAAGCTGCAAAGTATAATATCGATACACAAAAAATGATTGAAATTAACAATGATAGATTTTCGAAAAGTTTAGAGTTTAAAGAAGTTGTCAAGTATAAGGAAAAGGTGTTTTATTTACCTTACACAAATCATGTAATTCTAGAATATAATATAGTAAATAAAAGCTGGACCGAACATGCAGAGTGTATTAATAATCTACCTAAAAATTATAGAGGAAGTATAAGTACTATTTGGGACTATGCAATAAAAGATAATATTTTATGGATGACAATGGAGAATTCAAATTGTATTTGTGAATTTAATATGGATAATGGTGGATATCAATATCATCAAATTGGAGAAAAAAATTATGGCTATTCGGCAATTTGTATAGACCGGGAATTTCTCTGGATATCTGAAGTTTCTAGTGGCTGTATAGTCAGATGGAATTATCAAACTTTCGATATTAAAAGATATAAAATGCCGATAGCAATAAAACCCTGGAGCAATAATTTGGGGATTCCATTAACGTATACTCAATTAATAGATATGAATAATTGGATTGTTGCTGTTCCAGGATTCTCTAAATATGCAATCAAGTTAAATAAGCAAAATGGTAAAATTGATATTTTGGTTTCGGAATTTTGGGAAGGGACAGACCAAGTGTCTAATGGATATAATCCGAAAATATTACTTAATACATTTCATGCAAAAAAAATATCAGAAACGCAGGTATGGGTTCAGCGTAGAAATGATAGAGCTGTTGCTATTATAGATGTAGAAATGGAAAACTTTGAATTTTTTTATCCGACAATGTCAGAAAACTTATATGAGTATTTATTGAAGGATGACGATGGGTTTGAGCAGAGTGACCAATATCATGTTTTTTGTCGTAGAGAAAGTAGATTTTTTTCGCTAGATGGATTTATTAACGATTTAATCCAAGAAAATTTAGGACAAGTAAAAAAGCGACAAGCAAAAGCAATAACGAATATGGCAGAAAATTTAGATGGTACAAGTGGTGAAAAAATATATAAATATTTTATTAATGAACTATTTCGTATGGAGTAATATAAATTTAGGGAGATTATTATGAAAGCACAAGAGATTATGAATGAAATTCCCAAAGGTTTGCTGGCATGGTACACATTTAAAAAACAAGCCAAAGCCTTATACATATCTAATGAAAAAGATGGGAGATATAATCTATTAAATGAAAAAGGTCTTTTGGTTGAACAAGTATCTAGTAACCATTCGAATAATAAATTATTCATTGAAAAAAGTAAAAAGAAGTATGATTATATTGTGGCTATTCAACAGATAGAAAAAACTTTGAATCCAATAGAATTATTATATAGTTGGAAAAAAATGTTAAGAAAAGATGGAAAACTTTTGTTGGCTGTGGACAATCGATTAGGATTAAGGTACTTCTGCGGAGATCGGGATCCTTTTACAGGAAGAAGTTTTGATGGTATTGAGAATTATCGACAATTGACTAATATAGGACAAAGATATATTAAGGGTCGAAATTATTCTAAATTTGAAGTTGCTTATTTTTTAAAACAAGCAGGTTGGACTTATTGTAAAGCTTATTCCGTATTACCTAATTTAGAATTGCCACAGCTCGTTTATTCCGAAAATATATTGCCGAATGAAGAATTGGGTATCCGTCTATTCCCAAAATACAATCATCCAGATTCTGTTTTTCTTGAAGAAAAATATATATATACTGATTTGATAAATAATGAAATGTTTCATCAAATGGCAAATAGTTATTTAATTGAATGTAGCATAAATGGAGAATTTGATAGTGCAGATCATGTAACGATTTCCATGGATAGAGGTCAAGAAAATGCACTAATGACTATTATCAGAGAAAGTAAAGTTGTTGAAAAAATTCCTTTGTATTCTGAAGGATATAACAAACTTATACAAATGAAGACAAATGCTGATATGTTAAAAAACAATGGAATAAAGATGGTTGAAGGGAAGTTAAGAAATGATTCATATATAATGCCTTATATTAATGAACCATTAGCAATAACATATTTAAGGGAACTGGTTTATATGGATTTGGAAAAATTTATTGAAGAAATAGACAAATATAGAGATGTTGTCTTACAGTCTTCAGATCATATTGACAATAATAAAGAATTAGGTATTATTTTAAAAAAAGGGTTTTTGGATTTAGTTCCATTAAATTGTTTTTACATAAAAGGCGAATATGTGTTCTATGATCAAGAGTTTTTTTTAGATAGTTATCCTGCAAATGCTATTATTTTTCGTGGGATTGAAATAATTTACATGCAAGATGCAAAAATTGAGTCCATCATTCCTAAAGATTTTTTCTGGCTTCGATATGGGATGGATAAACAAGTGGAAAGTCTGCAAAGAATGTCTGGAGAGTTTACATATAAGTTGCGACATTTGGAAGAATTGAAACCTTATATGGAAAAATGTGAAGCCGATACACAAACCATTCATACCAATCGACAGCGAATCAACTATTCTAAAGAAGAATATCAAAAAATATTTGGAGACATATTTAAAAATATTCAAAATAAAAAAATTATCTTATTTGGTGCAGGTAATTTTTCAAAGCGTTTTTTGAGCTTATATGGTAAAGAGTATGAGATTGGATTTGTTGTGGACAATAATCCCAATCAATGGGGCAAGCAGTTAGAAGGTCACGAGATATTTGGACCTGAAAAACTTCAAAAGATCGACTTAGATAAGTATCGCATTATTATTTGTGTTAAAGCTTTTTTACCGATTGTCCATCAGTTAAAATCTTTGGGGATTGAATCCTATTATGTGTATGACCGAAATATAGAATATGGTCAAAATATCTTGCCAACGCAAGTTGTACAACCGGTAGATGAAAAAAAGCAGAAAAAATATAACATTGGCTACATTGCCGGTGTCTTTGATTTGTTCCATATTGGGCACTTAAACCTTTTAAAACGGGCAAAAGAACAATGCAACTATCTTATTGTTGGAGTGGTTTCAGATGAAGGTGTTAAGCGGAATAAAAAAGTTGAACCTTATATTCCCTTTGAAGAACGGATAGAAATTGTTGACGCCTGTTCTTATGTTGATAAAGCCGTTGAAATTCCTTTGAATTTTGCCGGTTCAAGAGAAGCCTACGAAAAATATAAATTTGACTGTCAATTTTCAGGAAGTGACTATCAAGATGATCCGGATTGGGAAGCTAATAAAATGTTTTTAGAGAAAAAAGGTGCTGATTTGGTTTTTTTATCTTATACGCAACAAACTAGCTCGACAAAAATAAAAAAAGTAATACAGCAGTCTTTAAATAAAGAATAATTTTTAAAAAGGTTAATTATTTTTATTTTTCTTCCGATAAGTATATCATAAGCGTTTGATTACAAGGAGGTAATGCTATGAGAGTTGAAACCATTAATAATGACTACCAGATAAAAAATACCCAATCAACTTATATGAATGGAATGGAATCCAATAATATAAAGCCGTCTCAAATGGCCAATAAAAGGGCCAATAAAAGTATAAGCAGTGAGGCGATGAAAAATGCAACTGCTCAGGCAGAAACCGGGAACAATCAAGAAACGAAAAGCGAAGAAAACGAAAAAATAGTTGAGGCTATTGATCAAGCAAACAAACATCTGAGAATTTATAATCGTCGATTGGAGTATGAAGTCCATGAAGCAACGAATCATATTATGGTTAAAGTGATTAATTCGGAAGATGATAAAATTATACGAGAAATTCCTTCAGAAAAGATTTTGGATATGATTGGAAGGATTTGGGATGTGGCAGGGCTTCTTGTTGATGAAAAACGATAATCTTTATAAGGAGGTTATATTATGGCTATACAATTTACTGGATTAGCATCTGGTTTGGATACTCAATCTATTATTAGTGACTTAATGAAAATTGAAAATTTAAAAGTTGAGCGTGTTGAAAAAGAAAAAACGATTGTTGAATGGAAAAAAGATGCATGGAGTGATATCAATACGAAACTGTATTCTTTTTATAAAAAAGAATTATTTGATTTTAAATCCCAGGGAACCTATCTACAGAAAAAAGTGACGAGTTCAAATGAATCAATTGTAGCTGTTGAAAATACAAATACAGCTTTAGTAGGTAGTCATACGATAGATGTTACACAAATGGCAAAAGGTTCCTATCTTACAGGAAGTCCAATGGCAGATGGAACAACATCGGCTACAACAGCTCGCGACTTACTTGGAGTTGCTGCTACGTTTCCTAAAACAATAGGTGTTGATATTGATGGAGCAGGCGGATTAGATAGTGTTGATATTGAAATATTAGAGACAGATACTATAGATAGTATTGTATCAAAATTTAAAAACAGTGGCCTTGATCTTAATGCTTCGTACGATTCAAATTTTAATCGTATTTTCTTGTCAACAAAAGAGAGTGGTGAAAATTTACAGATTGAACTATCAGGAGATTCAACAACACTTGAAAAACTAGGGTTTTCAACTGGAAACACTCTTGGATCAGAAGGTCAAGATGCGGTATTTGATTATAACGGAACAACTTTAACAAGTGCAACTAATGATATTAATGTTAACGGTTTATCTTTATCTATCCGTGCAGATAGCGGAACGGTAAATATTGCAGCAACTCAAGATACGGAAGCTATATATCAAAAAGTCAAAGATTTTGTTCTGAAATATAATGAAATAAAAGATATGTTTAATACAAAACTTAATGCGGATTCAGCAAGAGGTTATGACCCATTAACAGCAGAAGAAAAAAGTGCTATGTCAGAAGATGAAATTAAAGCGTGGGAAACGAAAATCAAGGATGCATTACTTCGCAGAGATGACACCTTAGGAAATATGGATAATTTAGTGAGAAGTACATTGACATCATCTATTGGTGTAGATACGACTGGTATGAAGTATAATTATTTGTCTGATTTAGGTATCGTTACGGGTAGCTATACTGAAAAAGGATTATTGCATATCGAAGGTGATGAAGATGATTCTCTTTTTGGTGAAAATGAAAACAAACTTCGTCAAGCCATAGAAGATAATCCAGAAGATGTTATGGAATTTTTGTCAGCATTAGGAAGTCAGCTATATAGTGAAATGCAAGATAAAATGAAATCAACGACTTTAAGTAGTTCATTGACTTTTTATAATGATAAATATATGACAGAACAGATTAAAGATAAGGATGATGAAATTAAGAAGCTTGAAGATCGACTTGCGGCAATCGAACAAAGATATTACAAACAATTTGCTGCTATGGAACAAGCAATGCAACAAAGTAACTCCACAGGGCAGTGGTTGTCGCAGCAGTTATCATCGTTCAATTAATAGGGAATTATTAGGAGGATTTATATGACAAGTAATCCATATGCAAAAATCAAACACAATTCAGTGATGACAGCATCACCACAAGAGTTGACACTTATGTTATATGATGGAGCAATTAAGTTTGCAAACCAGGCAATTGTGGCTATTGAGCAAAAGAAATATGAAGTTGCTCATGCGAAGATTATGCGTGTTCAAGATATTATTCAAGAGTTTATTGTTACACTTGATTTTAGTTATGAGATATCTAATGATATGCGTCGTTTGTATGACTATATGTATCAGCGGTTAGTACAAGCAAATGCACGGAAAAACATTGTAATATTAGAAGAAGTGCTAGAATTTTTGAGAGAATTTCGTGATACATGGAAACAAGCAATGGAGCAGTCAAAACAAAGCAACCATGTTAAACAAGCTCAGTAGGTGAGGTGGCGTTGTGCAAGAAGTAATAGCGACATTGGAATTATTGATACAAGGGCTATCAACCAAAAGAAAAAGATTACAATCAATACATGAGCTTACAAAAGCGCAACAAGCATTGCTTGTTCAAGAAACTTTTGATATGAAATCATTTAATAAACTTTTGAAAAAAAAGCAAGAGGATATTAATCAGGTTGTTCAAATTGATGAAGGATTTGCAGAGACGTACAAACGTATTCAAAAACAAATTATGAAACATCCAAAAATGTATGCTGAATATATTCGCTCCATGCAATCGGAGTTGAAAATAATATCCGATTTGAGCATAGAGATAACTGTTTTAGAAGAGAGAAATAATCTTAAATTTAAAGAAGTTTCAAAAGGAATGAAAGAATATATTCGGTCCTTTAGAACCAATAAAAAGTCTGTAACCAACTATTATAAGAACTACAACAAACAGCAAGAAAGCGTTCGAGATCGCTTTTTTGATTCTCAGAAATGAGGAATATTTCAAAGCCCTATTGACAATTGCCCTTAAGTGTGATAAATTATTAGTT
>ASRL01000026.1_pt1 | contig 47732 bp, 72 predicted proteins | sample 692978 | NCBI WGS metagenome assembly ASRL01 (sample SAMN02169241, study PRJNA158439) | bioreactor metagenome | isolation source: day 67 sample from continuous culture bioreactor inoculated with sediment... | place: Germany: Bremen | reverse complement strand
AAGTAGCCACTTGAGGCCACTAACAGCCATTGCGATGACGCTCATCTAATATCGGCAGCAGCTGCAAGTAGCCATCCACGGCTATAAGCGGTGACAGGTGGCTACTTGTGTCAGCAAGTCACCACCTATGGCAGCGCAATTAAGAAAAGGTGACAGCGGGATTGTTGGTGATACGGCACGAATCAGAGTAGCTGGCGATAGCAGCGTTAACGGCCTTTTGATTATTGCTAAATGCTATGTCGGTCAGACATTCACCCGTTAAGTCATAACGCACATACCGAAGAGTGCCGTAGCGCGATGAGTACCGGATAAGCAGATCATTCACCAGGGCGAGTACCGTGCTATTTTCTGGATACGGCACAAATTTAACCCCGTCATAAATACATAGCCGAATATCACCCGGTAACACAGCGCCAGCGGCATCACTATTAAAGTCAGCAACGCGCTGAGTGCATATCGCGTGCAATAGCGATTCCACGTTGATCTGTGTTGGCGCATCAAGCTTTCCGATATCTTCATACTGCTGTGTTGCACTTTCGCTGGGCGTGTCAGTGTTTTTCAAAACGCTAAGTGTTTCAATGTTTATGACGGCTGCAAAGAAGCACTGGACCTCATCAGATAGAATTGCCTGCGCCTCTGCCCCCAGCTCCACGTCCCAAGTTTTGACTAGCTTTGAGAACTTGGCGCTTTCAGTCGATTTAAGCACATCGTTAAAGTCCTCATTGTAAGTGCACCACACTCGGCAATACGCTCCCTCGATGCGATACAGGAGTACTTCAGACTGATCACACTCAAACGTACCCGCTAGCTCAGCCAAGATGATGCGTAAGCTCTCAGCATGCGCCAGCACGTTAAAAACCTTGTTAAAGGTCGCCTCATCTAAGTCCACATGATCAAACGATTGAATACGCAAGCTTTCCCCTGTCGCCTGGTCGCGCTCACTCCATTTCAATTGCGGTACCGGAATGTATTTTCGGTCAGCTTTGATTTTCTCGGTTAACGTGTAATTCATGTCAGCGATTTTACTAAGTGCTTTCGATTCATTAGTTGCGATCCCGCTAATTTTCTTTGCCAGCGCGGCTATGACTTTGTTGTTGTTTTTTTGCGTAAGCGCATCAGTACTGGGGGTACGCTCAATATCGCGCAGCTCGGTTTCCAGCTCGGCTTTAAGCTGGCGCAGTTCTTCAAATTTGCCAACCTCTCGGTCGATGGCCTCCCGCTTCTTCTGATTGGCTCCGAGTAGAGCGCCAGCGAGGATTTGTTCTGCTTGCCCTGTTTGGTATGAAGACATTGTTCTGTGCTTCCTTTTATTTGCGTGATCGCTGATCAGTTTTCGATCACAAGTAAATGATTGAGATAACGCTGATGATTTGGGAGATACCCACAAGGCTATCCACAGGTTCTGTGCATAACTTTGTGAGCGCGTTTAGTGCTGGCGCGTATTACGCGGAAACGCATAAGGCTTTATTGTGGAGTCGCAAAGCTCGCTATGTATCCAGCTCAGTGATTCGATAGCGAAAAACTCTGTGTGCGGACCGATGGTTAGATTGTGGGGTTTTAAGTGCTTATGTATTAAGCGCTCCAGCCTGCCAGCGCCAGCCTTGGTTGCCACGACCTTTCCGCGAATGTTCTTACCGTATGGCTTTAGGCAGGCCAATACTTCCTTTAACCGCTCGCTGGCGCTGCGTGCAGTGATACCAACTTTAATGAACTCGGCTGGCAAGTCATCAGTCCAGTCCCCGTGGATCTTCATCAAATACAAGCTTTGCTGATTGATTGCATTGATTCTTTGAGCTGCAAACTCCGTGCACTCGGGCGCTTCAATGCTTTGCTTAAGCCAGTAAGCATCCAACCAAAACCTTTGATACTGATCCAGTTCGCTAAGCGAACTGTGATTGTGGTGTGCAGCAAAACGATACTCTGCGGTCGTACTCACGCTTTTAATCTCTAGCGGCCTATCCCAGTACTGGTGGATATCAATGCCGGTGACTGGGTGCAGTGCATCAAAAAGCGCCAGCAACTGAGCATTAGGCTTACCCTCTTCGGTCAGCCACTGCCCCTCCAAGCCCGACAGCCTTTTTTTGGTTTCGCTAAGCTCTATGTTCTCGCAGTACTGGACGCTAACAACTCTCATCGCTTCCAGTCGCTGCAATGCACGCGCTGCGCCTGACCAGCTAAACATATTCTTATGGCCATACCGCGCCAGCAGCTTCAGGTATTTTATTTCATGGGCATCAAGCCAAGTGTCGGTATCAATAGTAGGCAGCTGCGTGAGCGCTAAAATCTTCTTTGATACCAAGCATGTTTTGCCGTCGTGAGAAAAGTGATGCGCTTTCACATTCCCTTTTCTTGCTATCAATGATTCTTGGCACCACGGACAAACCAGGTCGGTACGTCCTGAAGCGGTATCGTCAATCGAGCGCCATCGACCTTTTGCGTCAACGCCCATAGACAGGTAGACCAAAACCATTGCGTTACCTCGCGGTGCTAGCAGAGAAAAAACCATATTACCGCTAAAAATCGACCTCCTGTAATGCGCCACAACAAACGATCTAAGCATGGGCAATACATTTGCTTACCCTAGCGCCAGCGCTCGACAGAGTAAGCCACAAGCGCTATTTTACTTTATGGTTTGGTTTTATACTATGATACCGTGCTAGCAAGCCATCACTATTAAATAGCGGAGAAAACCATGAGTGAAAGCAATTTAAAAGACCAAGGGCAAGCCTTAGACAGACTCCACAGTGCTATCGGTGGTGAACTGCTCGATGGTGCCGACTTTGAAACCCCGGCTGCAAAAGAAGCAATGGCCTCAATCCTCTTGAGTGCGCAGTCCAGTACGACGGGCGAACAAGGTATGAGCGTTTCGATGGTTAAGAAAGCATTGCGCTTAGGCATGTAACTAAATGCGCACCTTGGTGCGTCAGGAGCAACCGTATGAAACAACCGGCTTTCACAAGCTTACATGCTGACAACCTACTCGGCATTAAAGATCAGAGCGTTTACCATCTTGCTAGCGCGATGCTATCAACAGCAAGGGCGACTGAGGGTCTGCCTAAAGGTGACTTTAACTTTGATCATTTGAAGTCGATCCACAAACATTTAGTGCAGGATCTGCACGTATGGGCTGGAACAACTCGCACTACAAATAAAGCCACTGCTGGCGCTGATGCATCACAAATTGAAACCTTGGCTGCCAAGGCGATTGAGAACTTTACTCGCCCAGCATCCAGACCGATGAGCAATGATGAGTTTGCGGTTAAAGCTTCAATTTGCTACGCGAACCTTGTAAACATCAGTCCTTTCCCTGACGGGAATAACCGCGCCATTCGCTCTTTTCTAAAAGAGTACGCGCAGAGTATTGATCGCGATATCAAGTGGGAAAACATTCAAGCTGACAAATTTAACTTTGCAGTTGAACGGGCAATGACTGGTGACATCAGCTTGTTATCTAATCAGCTCAAAGATGCTGTGGTTCATCGCGACCTATTTGACGAATACAACTCAGAAACACTCAATACAAAGACGCTTGAAATCGCAGCCTTTGCGGGTATTGGTCCTGCTGCTCTGGAATCACTATCTAAGAGCAATCCTACCCTTGAGTCGCTGGCGCAGGACGTTACTCAGCGTCTTATTAAAGACCTTGCCCTGCACTCACAAGGGCTACCCAGCAAGATAGACTGGGAGATGTCGAGTATTAAGCATGAGGTTGCTGGCTCTCGTAATGCTGACATCTTAAATAGCGGTATCGCAGAGGTGTTGTCTCCACGAAGCCCGTATGCAGAGCCTGCCCCTCCATCCAAGAGCCATGAGCAGCGCCTCGGTTAACAGCAGCTGAGCAAACAAAAACCCCGCCTATTTAGCGGGGTTTTTTATGGGTGATGGTTTTCTAATGCTCAGTTCGCTCGGCGAACTGGTCTGACGCATCCGTCTTGGGTGCAAAAATCTTTGCTAGATCGCTGTGATATTCTGCGGCAATACGCTTCATTGCCGAAATATCAGTCTGCGCCATCCCAACCGCTCTAAAGTGTGACTCTGAAAACGGTGTATAGCTCCAAAAATCCTGTGCTGCACACTCTACCGCCATGTGAAGCAAAGCGTTTGAAATATGATTACCTGAAATGAGGCCATCAATGAAATAGCTTCCCATTGGGTGGCGTATCAATCCGTGATAGGAGCCGTAGTCCTCAAGGCGTCTTACAAGCTCACTCTTAAGTTTATCTAGGTACTGAGCGCGGAGAATGGCGCACCCAGTCGCAAATTCATGATTCATAGTCATATCTCCAATCGCAGTTAGTAGCAGTCGGCAGCGGCTTTCACGCTCGCATCAATTTCGTTTTTATTGCCATTAAGAAAAGTTTGTAGCACTTCAGCAGCAGCCTTTCTTTCGTCCCAACCAGCGCCAGCCAAGGCCGCGCTAAGCGCTTTATCCGCGCCAGCCATAGGGCATGAGCAGTTAACATCCTGAATCATGCTGTCGAGCAGAGCGCCCACGCTGTCGCACTGCTTGCCACGCGCAACCGCGCTAATGAATATGCCAGTGCAGGCATTGAAGTTGATAAATAGATCGGTCATGGTCGTTTTCCGTGCTGGTTGAATATGTGTTTATTGTATGTCGTGCGCACGACACAAGCAAGTAAATATACTCATATTTATTCAAACTACATAAACAAACAACAACACCAACAACACCAACGAGGAAAAGCACACAGCTGCTCACCCAGTTCGCTGAGCGAACTGATTAAAACGTACCTGTATTGTTTAATTACTTGCTTATGTCGTGCGCACGACACATAATGAGAGCCAATCCAGCCCACAACACTTTAAGGAAGTCACAATGAGCACATCACAAGAATACTTCTTCGTTCGCCTGAACACATACAACACCTTGGCGGGTGGTGTTACTCAGTCGCAGCACTTGCTCACTACTCAGCCAGCAGAGTCACAGGAAAGCGATAAGAGCCGCCTCGCAATCGTTAAAGCCATTCAAGAGCGCGAGAAAACCTACGTTGAGCCTGAAACGCAGGACAATGTAAATTACACCGTCCCCTTGAGCCACCTTATTCACCAGCCCGTAGCCGTGCACAAGCTCGCACTGGATGAGTTCAATCTTCTTAAAAAGCTCGGAATCTAACACCCGTCTAACCAGTTCGCTGAGCGAACTGGGTTTAAACACATACTAGGATTGAATCATGGAACTTAACTTTATCAATTTTACAACCGAAGGCATCTGGGGTATTACTCACCACAACAAAGTAGTTGCCACCCTAGATCAGCGTGAAGAAGCTCTGGCATACGTCGCTAAACGCGAAGGCATCATTGTGAAGGACGAAGTAGAGGAAGTTGCAGAGCTAATACGCGAGCAGCATACGACTTACTTTATGGACGGCCTAAAGACCATAACAAAAACAAGTCACTTCCAGTCGGGGACAACCTATACAACGTATTTTGTGCTTGATGATGAAATTGAAAAGAAAATTCATAGGCACCATAAGGCTCTTCAAAGAAGCGATGTGCCTATCTGGGTATGACAGCCCGAGTGTTCCTACCAAGCCCTGCTCTATGCAGGGTTTTTTGTGTCTGGTGTGTTAGTTCGCTGAGCGAACTGGGTCAAATGAGTTCTAATATCCGCAATAATTACTTGCTTATGTCGTGCGCACGACATACAATAAACACATATTCAACCAGTACGGAAAACGACCATGACCACAACCCCTCTTGCTTCAAACGCTTTCGGTGAGTCAGCCAACGCTAATGCTGTTCTCGGTAGCCTCGTTAAAACGAATAAAGCCATCGCCTTTTGTTTAGCGACCACCGAAGATCGCTTAGCGACCATCAATCAAGTCGCTCTGGAGCTTGCTCTCACGATTGACCCAAAAGAAATGGAGCTGCTGGCGCAAGATCAAATCTCGGATGATTTTCTTTATGAAGTGTTCGAGTTTGAAACAAACCATATTGATAACAACGCCAGCCTTGAAGGCAATATGTTTGAAACATACGGCAGTGAGCTGGCCTACGTTCAAAAGGTTTATGCCGAAACACCTAACCGTGTGTGGACATACACCGACAATGGCGACAGCGTGGCCTTTGTGAATGGCATGCACTTTGTTGACCGTCTGGGTTACTTGGTAGCCAAGTCAGATACACCAGTCCCGTCTGCTCTCGTTTTTGTAAGCGAAGATTTTGGTAGCGAGCTGGACGATTAAGCAGTCGGTTTGCTTGCGACACCCATAAAACAAAGAAGCCCCTGATTGGGGCTTTTCTGTATCTACACGTCAGTTCGCTGAGCGAACTGCTCTAGGTCATGAGTTAATTTCTATTTTAAAAGGTATGGCCTGTGTTGTTACATACCCAGCCGCCCCTCCCATTCTTTCCTTTTATAACCATCAGTTCGCTAAGCGAACTTATTCACCCTCTGCATCCAGCTCATCATCTGTGATGCTTTCAACCGCGTAGCAACCTGCTTCACTTCCCTGCTTACATGCTTTTTGAAACCACGTCTTCGCTATTGCGCGATCTGTTTCTGCGCCATCGCCTGCGTAATACATCAGCGCAAGATTGTACTGAGCCTCCATGACGGATTGATCAGCCGCCAACGTGTACCACTTCAGTGCTTGGTTGTGGTCGCTCTTCACGCCTTGGCCAGCGTAGTAGATCACGCCAAGGTTGTGTTGTGCTTTAGCGTCACCTTGCGCAGCTGCGCTCTCATACAGCGCTTTGGCAACAACAAAGTCTTGCTCTATGCGTTTACCGCTAAAGTACTCGTTACCTAAAAGTCTTTGTGCTGGCGCATACCCTTCAGCGGCCTTAGTCGTTAACAGTTCAACTGGATCATCTGCTGTAACAAGCTCAATCACGCTTACATCAGTTACATCAGCGCCAGCATCAATATCAGCCGGACTCCCATCACTTGATGAGCAGGCAGCAACCAGCAGGCTTAAGCCGGTAACACATACAAAAGTTAAAGCTTTCATGCGACCTCGCACAATTATCGTTTGCAGCAAGCTTACACCGCCACAATGACAGCTCAAAGGGGATTGGGTTTTGCCAATGATTTTAGAGAGAAGTGGTCATATTGTTGTCGCGCCAGAAAGAACCAGGTAAGCGAATCTACTTATAAGGCAGCAACACCATCAACACAGCGCTCACCAGTTCGCCGAGCGAACTGTTATTGAGTTGCACATCTATTGTTCTATTTCGATACAAGAGGGCAGGGTGCAGCCGGGCAATTCCTTGTTGTTCGCTAAGGGAGTTTATTCAGTTCGCTCAGCGAACTGGTCATTAGTTTCATGTCAGTTAAGGGCAGTTCGCTGAGCGAACTGAAACTATTATCTTTATTTCGCATTACTTTCTTGCTTATGTCGTGCGCACGACATACAATAAACACCTGAGCAAGCATAATCAATCGGAGCGGTAAACATGAGCAATTCACGTCAGCAAAAAATGTATTTTGTTAAGATTATTATCCAAGCAGAAGGCTATGAGAAGGACAGCTATATCACGGTAATGGCTGCTTCACCGGATGAAGCCAAAAAAGAGGCTTTGCTCAATGAAGCCCATAACATCTTAATCGGCGAAGATGGCGGCTGGCTAGAAGATGACGGCACAGGCTTCGCTTACTTTGCCCAAGATCCAATTGAGCTAAGCGCCAGCGAAGTAGCAGTGTTTAAAAAGTTTGGCATATAATCATCAACCCAGTTCGCTCAGCGAACTGGGTTCACTAAGGGAAGTTAAAGCATGAAAATTATTATCACCTCAGTATTAGCTTTTTTATTATCAACTAGCGTTTTTGCTAGCAGTCATAATCAGGCACCTGTTAAAAGCGCAGCTATCCAAGCCTTTCTTGATCAAGCGGTGAATGGAAGCATTGAAGATCAATTATTGATTGGTGATTTTTATGCGCTTGGGCATGGCGCTGTAGGCGTAGACTACATCGAAGCGTTGACTTGGTATGATCGCGCAGCAAAACAGGGCAGCGCAGTTGCTGATTGGCGCATAGATATGGTTTTCAGACTGAGCTATGAAGCATTCAAAATTCGTGCAGAGAGCACGCTAACTAGAAAGCGTTTATAGTTTTTGGGGGGATAAACATCGCAGTTTTAAAATAAATTAAGCCTTTCGAGGCTTTTTTTACAAATTAAGTATGAGTTCGCTTGGTGAACTGGAAAATAAATGATTTAATGCAATCTCTAATTTCAGCGCGTATTCTGGAAGGTAACAAATGAACGTCCAGTCTTATTCCCCTTTCTGGTGCAACGCACCACCGCTCTAAAGCGGCTTTTGATCTTGCTTTTCAACACTGAATAAAATATTGCTTACTATAGCTTTACAGCTCTATCTTGGATGATAGAATTTTATCTATAGTGGTGCTAGTTATTTTTTAATGGCCTGTGGATAACGCGACAAATCGGTAGAAATTAGTCCTTTTTTGGCTGTCTAAGTGCGTTTGCAGGTGAAAGTTCGTGATGACGCGATGTTTTTCTGTGCGAAATCAAAAAAATGACTGAGAAAACGAAATTGCGGGAACGAGGAAAAGCGCCATAGGCGCTAGAGTGATGCAAAGGGAAGGGTTGCGATGATTTGCCTAATCGGGCGGCTTGGATCGCTTACGTCTCATTTTATCAAGAAACGCATTACCGACTTTCTTTAGTGTTTCTTTATCTGTGCCAGCTTTTGATTCTGGCTTCTGGTCAAAAACATTATGCGCCGCATGTCCTGTTGTGCCCTGGTGAGAAGGAGCAGGCTTTTTGCTTTTATCAAATGCAGCTTTCTTTGACAGGCCAAGCAAGTGACCTTGCAATAGGCCAAGCGCAATGTTGCATTGAATATCACGAAAAAATAAGGGTGTTAAGAAAATACGGTGTAAGTGCTCAACCTTATTGCGTTTGCTGATTCGTTTCGCGCTCTTGTCTTTCGCTCGGCGAATGTAACCGGCCAGTGTCAGTGACAGTAAACAGTTTTGAACCGCTCGTATACCGATACCGCAATACTTAGCGATCTCAACTATATAGAGGGGTCGCCTAATCTTGTATTGCGGAGCGACCATCAAGCATTCAAGAGTAGCTAAGTCTAGTCGCAATAAAAGCAAATTTAAGACATTTACGCAATTTCTACGATGCTGTGCGTGCATGACATGCTTTTTATGTCTGCGCCCGAAGTGCTCAATTTTAAGTCTGCGATCACGCTCTTTGTGGTATTCAGCAGAATGGTATTCAGAACGTGCCCGTATTCGCTTATAGCGTGAGTACGTCAGTTCGCTGAGCGAACTGGGATCGTCAATAAATCGCGCGACTTTTTCATAAGCACGTTCTTTAAACGATAAGACTTTCAGAGAGGGTTTGCTCATTTTTCATAATGAAAAACGAAAAACGATAAAAATAGAGAGGGAATTACATAAAAACGATCAAACGATGGTTGACTATAAAACTAGATTCAGTAAAATAGATTCCACGATTGGTCATCTATGTAGAGCGCTCACTCTACAAGAACCGTGAAAAACCTCGAATTTTGCAGATTCGGGGTTTTTTTTCGTCTGTCAAAAACCTACTGTTTAATGTGAATAAAACGCAGATCTATACGATTAGTCATCTGCTGCCCGTGAAGCACGCAAGGCAATCGGCCTTACGTTTGTGAAACTCCAACACCATTTAGTGCTATGATTTCAAACAGGCGGTAGCATACTGCCTGTTTATAACGATATGCAACTGTATTTATTTACACTGTGTTTTCATACAGTATGCGATTATTGGTGTTTTTCAACAAAAACAGGGTAGCACAGAATGAGCTTTGTCGAAAAAAAACATAAATCTATTGATTTCCTCAAAAGCCAGCTATTTCAGACCAGGTTTTTAAACGCTTATAAGCTGCACAATAAAACGACTGAAAGCATCACTACTCCATTTGCTGATTACTCAAATAATGTGCTCGTATACTGCCGGGGGAAACTTGAAATCAAAAGCCTCGCAGGGAAAACCAAAAATGAGCGGTGGCCGTTCTACTATATAAGCAGAGAGCAATTCTATTCGATCACTCTGGAGCCTGGTCAAAGCGTCATCATGTTTCACATGGGAGCGAAAAAAAGCGCAGGCTACTTAGATACATCTGTCAGCAGTAACCAGGCGAATTATGTTTACACCTTTCTTCACGAGGATGACGTTCGAGATCCTACTGTTGAAAGCCAGCAAGAGGATTTAGACAAATGCGTTATTTAGGTATCACGCTGAGCGCACTGATGTTCTCACTGCTTCCTCTTAATGTCAGCGCAGAAAGCGATCTTGCAGCTGACATGATGGCAGCTCAGAAATCAATGTTTGATACAACAATTAGAAATGCCAGCCCAGCTCGCCCAGAAAGTCTTGTCCGTGCAGGCGATATGTACAGAACCGGAATCGGCACCAAGAAAAACATAAAGGAAGCTTTTCGTTTTTATGATCTCGCATCAAAGCTGAACTATGGTCCAGGGCAAGAGCGTATTGCGCAATTGTACCTAAATGGCGAGGGCGTTAAAGAAGATAAGGCTAAGGGCGTTGAGTGGTTACAGCGTGCGGCAAAAAATAACAGCTTGGAAGCAATGATTCAGCTGTCTATACGTTACAAGGCAGGTAACGGGGTCGCTAAGAGTGAAGAGGGTTATCAGTTTTGGCGAAATAAAGCTGAGAAGTATGCGGCCACTCACCCATTAGCACCCGCAAATCCTCCGCGCCAGCAAACCAAGGCGAAAGCGAGTGTTAAGCCGGTAACTCGACCGGAAGTCAGTCAACCCAAAACACTTGGCAGCTCAGCGCGTAACAGGGGTAACAAATCCAATAACGATAGCGGAATTGGTCGGCTTTAGAATTAATTGATTGCGCATCTTTAAAGTGCAATGTAAGATCACAGCAGCACAAAGTATAAAACGGGTAAACACGGAGGTTTAAAGTCCTCGCTGGATAGCGTAACCAGCCTTTGTGCTAGTACTTTATTTAATTAGAGGGCATTGAAATTGGTTGCCAGAGGAAATCAGTAGCAAACGGGGAGGTGCGCACCAAACCGCTAGCGAAACAAAGTACTTGGGGCAGGCTGCGTAACTGGGCGAGTTGCACACGTAGTAACCTTTGTAACAGGGTGATCCCTGAAACTACTCTACGCCCTCACTTGGCCAGATGTTGCTGGATCATACCCAGCACCAATTTCAATGCAGTGAATTATGTGGGACCGGCAATAACCTGGTAAGCGCCATGATATGAGCCACAGGTTAAAACCGGAAGCAGGACCTATTCGTACCGCCTGCCACTGCATTCAAGTTTCTGCTCTTGTAAAAGCAGGCTGTATTGATAAGTGTTTTTGTAGTGGGCTTATGAGGTATCGGGATATCAGCTGGATACGCAGCGACATGCCAAGTAACGAATCCCGCAAGAACACTTTTCAATGCAGTAAATTTCAAGGCTGATTTTGATAATGGACATTGAGAATCTTACACCACAAGAGCGTTCCGCTGTAATGCGAGGCGGGTCAGCTGGCTGGGGCGTGTATGGTAGTGACAGCCGACACATACGATACATGATGCCAGTGCAGTCAAAGTCACGAAAACGCTGCGCCTGCGGATGCAATATGCGATCTTCGCATGCTGGGTTCTGTAACGGTGTTGGCTTGATGGTGGGGTGTGAGCTAGTAGTCCGTAGATGGGTGAAAGCTGGTCAGCATTAATTTTAAGCGCCCGTAGCTCAGTTGGATAGAGCACCCGCCTTCTAAGCGGGTGGCCACTGGTTCGAGTCCAGTCGGGCGCGCCAAATCCTTCATTTTAAGGTTGGTCATGTATGAGCAAGTACTTAATCGCATTTGATATGAATACCGCGTGCTTAGCCGAGCAGTATCACGGTAATAGCCATACCAACGCCTATGGGGATATTAAACAGGTGTTGCAGAAATATGGGTTCAGCAACATGCAAGGCAGCGTATATATTGGTGGAGAAGGGGTGAGCGAAGCTCACGGAACCCTAGCCATTCAAGAGCTGACAGCCAAGTATGATTGGTTTTATTCCTGCGTATCCAATATCAAGTTTTATCGCCTTGAGAGCGACCTAGATGCGCAGTTTATTGCAGATGGTGTGCATCAAGCTAAGCAACGCTTCAATCAGCGTTTAGCTGAAATGGAAATGTCCTTGATTGAGGCAGGACTGGAACAGCACAAAATTAATCGGATTCTTTCAGACCAGCAGTTCTCGCTGGAAAATGAATCGTTGTAGTAATTTACAGGGCCGTTAGCTCAGCTGGTTAGAGCAGTGGACTCATAATCCATTGGTCGCTGGTTCAAGTCCAGCACGGCCCACCACTTACCCAGCAAAAAGGCGCTTATTATTAGCGCCTTTTTTATGTTCAGTATTTCTTCAATAAGATTTCATAAGACTCTGTTTGACGCCACAGCATCCATGGGCCAGCAGGCTCTACTTCACTTCGCTCTAGCTGCCAGCATTTGCTCACGCAGCTTGGACTTAACCCAGCGGGTAAAAATTAAGTTCTGGGACTCCAAAAACTCTAGCAGTTCAACGTCTGCGGGGGCCTCAGTGTTGAACTGTACTGAGCGCGTTGTTATTTTTTGCTGGTACTTCTTCTGGGCTCTCACAAGTGCTTCGCTTGATGTGTAACCGGCTCTATCTTCGCTCATATACGTGGCTCCAATGCTTTCAGGGTAGCTACGCCCCATGACGGGGCATAGCCATATTAATTATGCGGCTTGCGCCATGGTGAAGGGGGCAGCCAGACTCTTAAGCATGCGCCCTAAGTACACTCCCACAGCCGCAAATGCAGGGAAGATAACTGACTGGCCTAATATCTGGTGTGCGATGGTATCTGATAGGCCATCGACTACACAGGCTGGGATGCCTTTAATTCTTGCGTGCTCAGCCGGTGTGAAAATGCGTGATAGGCTCTCATCGTTTGGGTGCTTTAGGTACGGCTCGCTGGAGCGGCACTTAGCGTAACCGCGAGCGATAACAGGGCAGAAGGTGGATTGGCCATCTAGCATTTGGCGCTTGAAGCCTTTACCAGCTTCGATATCGCGGATCTCTTTGGCGACAAGGTAATCAAAAGCCTTCCAGCGGGGTGAGTCATCGGCAACGTCATCCAGAATTTCGGAAATCGTTTCTTCTTTCTTGCGAACGGGCATAACAGTATCTAAGTCAAAAGCACCTAAGCCATTTGATACGGCAACCATACATAAGCGCTTGCGGTTTTCCAGTGCGCCAAACTCATTGCCAGCCAGTACTCGCTCGCTCAAGGTATAACCGAGAGACTGTAAAACTGATCTGATCACTGACATTGATGCCGTTTTTGCATATTCAACGACATTCTCAACGAGAATCAGGGCAGGGTTCATGTTTTGCACAAGCTGCAAGAAATTAAAAAACATCGCGCCAGCTGCATCATGATCTTCGGCAAACTCAAGTTTGTTGCTGCTTTTACCTGCTCGTGACGCACCAGTGCACGGCAGGCCAGCCACAAGCAGATCAACTTCCGCTGGCGCTAAGCTGTAATTGATTGTCTCGATAGGGGCATTGATCACGATTGAATCTTTGTTCCACAGCTCTGGGTTATTTTGCAGAGAGCTATCAACGTACTTGCCTTCGATCTCAATCGCTACCGCGATAGCACTAGCAATACCAGATTTGGCCAAGCCTGCATGGATGGCCTTATCAAGCACTCCGCCGCCAGCGAATAAACTCGCCACTGAGAGAGGCGCGCCAGTGCTTAGCTTTTCAAACAAGCGCTCTTCACGGCGGTCTTCTTTGCCCTGCTGGTGGTGGGCGGTTACGACAATACTGCCGTTACGGATAAGAACACGCAACATAGCCACACCCTGAAAAGCGTCAGTTAAACGCTGGTTCGACAGATCAATAATTGGTGACAGATTGCCGTTACGAGTGCGCCTGCTTACAGTGTAAGTGCCGCCATCAGAGACCTTCATAGTGACCTTCTTATTACTGATAACGACCTCATAGCGCGCGCCAACCTCAAAGCCGCCACAGCCTAAACGAGCCCCCTCAAGATAAACTCTGCTCTGACCTTTGTTCTCGCCAAGCTTGGTATTGATAATTACTGCAGGCATTAGATGCGCTCCCATCTGATGTATTTATGTATGCGGCTATTCTATAGCGCTCGCGATAGATAAGCAAGCAATTAATTAGGAGGATGCGCTATTTGCTGTATGCTTAGCTGCTACAAAGGGATCAATATGAACGAGAGAGAAACATGAATGAATCTATCAAAGCACTCGCCAGCGGTGCAGTTAAAATAGTACCAACAAAGTTCTCGTGGGAGCTGGCTGGAGGGGGCGTTTGTGAGGCGCGCCTGCTTAGCGGCACTGCGCAACAACTGCTGGGCATGGACATCCGCGTCCAGCTCGCCATAGCGTTGCCGGCGATGCAGTCTCTCATTACATTAGGGCTATACCACATGATATCGAATGAGTATTCATGGGCGAGTATAGAAATTACAGAATTTAGAGAATCGTCAAACCTTGACTACGACACTCACCGCAAAAATATCGAGGCAATTTTGTGCATTTTAAAAATACCGCTAAAGCGCGTGTGTCTTGACCTTCAGGAAAACCACATGAGCGATGATAACTTTGGTTTTGCTTGGAGTTTAACGCCCATCGAGCCCTAAGCACTCAACTGCTTTATAATCCATTGCCCCAAGTTTAAGTTTTCAGCTTTGGCTTTAGCTACCCAGTCTTGCTTGAGATCGGGTAAGCAACGAAAGCTCACAACTGCATCAGCTGTAGGGCCATCCTTCTTAGCGTTTTGATTGCCCTTCAAGGCTTTAGATCTTGTTTTTGAAGTTTTACTCTGCTGGGCCATTATTACCTCCAGCACTCATAATTGTGCCGTTTGTTTTTGATCAGATCCGACATCTGTTAGCGTTAATGTCTTTATCTGCCACAATTGATTAACAGGTTTCAGCTTTGGCTTAACTTGCTATCAGGAGTCAACTGAGCCGGTTACGGTAGCTAACACACGGTTAACGCTACCCACAGCAGTAATATCACCTGAACCACTTATGACAAGCTTTAGCAGATCCTGACTTACGTTCTTAAGCTCAACATCGCCTGACCCTTCAAGGCTACCTCCAACATTTCCAATATTTCCAACATTAACGCTGATCCTGTTACCGCACCCGCCAATACTTCTAGGGACCTAGCCCCTTTCCTTTTCTGCTATTTAGCTGTGGCTTTAGGCGGGGTGCTCAGGGCTTCCAGCTGCTTGGATAACGCTGCGTTTTGCTGGCGTAATTCAGAGACAATAGCGTTGAGAGCTGCGACCTCATTACCGGTTGTGATGAGCGTTGAATTAGCGGTGAGCAGTGATTGCTCCTTAGTAGCAATTGTCTCCTTGGCTTCACTAAGGGCGCGCTCTAAGGCTTCCAATTTATACGTGGCTTTAAATAATTCGGACTCAGCGTTTTTTGCGTTATTAGCAGCAGCAGTTTTTTCGCTTTCAATTACTTCGATGCGTGCTGACATAGCGGCCATGCTCTCTTTATGTTCGCGCTCCAGCTGCTCTCGTAAGGAGTAGGACTTGTCAAGATCTATACGTAACTCGTTATTACGGTGTTCCATTTCCTGGCTACGTGCAGCGGCTGCACTACCTTCTGCGGTAACTCGCACCAGATCCGCTTCAAGGGTTGCTGATTTAATCGTTTCATTTTCGATACGAGTTTTAAGCTCAAAAATATTACCAAGCAAATGGTTATTGGTTTCTTCTATGCTGTCGAGCGCCAGCGCCAGCTCATTCTCTCTTTCGCGCTGCTCTGCAATATCTTCGGCCATGCTTTTGCGTTCACCCTGCAAGCGCTTGTCAGACTCGTTTTGAGATATGCGCCAAAGCTGGTTAACCATATTACTCACTGCCGCATTTAGAGACTCAGGCACCGGCGACTGCCCAGCCTCTTTGTCGAGTTCGCGCTGAGTGATACGCCACTCTGAAAGCAGGGGACCAATAGAACTGAATGAGCCACCGCCCAGCTCTTTCTTGACGGCAGCGCCTGTGGGCTTTACGCCTTCGCTCTTTAGCTTGTCAGCGGCAGCAAAAACCTTTTCTTTTGTTACCAGAGGGGTTGCTTTGTGTTGGCTCATAAATCACCTAAATTGTGTTGGCGCGAAAAGCGTTCGCGATGTTGTAATGAGTGTATGTATTATTGTATTAAACTACAATACAAAATACTTTGATACAGTGCGCAGACTTTTCACGGCCATTTTTTATTGTTGCACGCCCAAAACTATGCTGAAAAGCCTTATGCCGGTTTTTATAAATAATTACGTTAATTTGGTTGCTCTTGTCGTGAGCACGACATACAATAAACGAAATCGAATTTTAACAAGGCGGCAAAGCATGAGCGGCAGAGTAGAAACAGCGGATTTTGACTTAGCAGGTAAGCATGCAATCCCATTTGAGGTGCAGCTTTACAAATCAGGTAACTACCAGGTGGTTACTCGCTCTGGCTTAAGCGTTTACCACCTTTCAATAGACAGCCTGTGCGCTGTCATTGTTGATGAGAATGGTGATCACGTTCTAAGAAATTATGAGTCCAACGGCTTGGTAAGCATCGACGGCACGCCAGGCGATAACGATTTAGTCATGTTCAAAACTGGAGATTTACAATGAGCACAGAAAACCTACGAGTCGAAAGCAAGGCGCGTTATGACAAAAAGCGCATGAAAGCCAGCGTTTCGTTCAACATGGAGAGCCCTGAAGAAGCTGCATTGTATGAGTACGCAAAAACAAAAAAATTTAGTTTGTGGGCCAAAGCTAAGCTTGAAGAAGAAATGAGAAGCAAGGGGTTGCTGTGAATGACTCAAAAAGCACGCTTAAGAAAGTCGTTCTTGTGTTTCTCTTTTAGCCTTTTCTGCTATTGCTTGTGCAAAAATCATGGCCCACGTTAAGCAACGTAGACAGATGAACCACCCCCACTTTAGAAATGGGGGTTTCCTAGGTAATACACAGACTTTAGCGGGGTGCGCTGCACCCCATCAGAGGTTATGCAAATTGACTGGGCTAACTCCCTCGCACCGAGGGTTTTTGTAATTTATAGCAAGTAGCGCAATCTTTAAAATGCGCATAAGAATTGATAAGTCACAGAGTAATGCAGGCAGCAACATTAGGCTTTGCAGTGATATCAACACCAAGAGCTCGCATAACAGCTAACGTGTTTTTTAAAGTTGGATTCCCGCGTTCGCTAAATGAGCGATATAGTTGCTCTCTGGAAAGGCCAGTTTTTTGTGCTATTTCAGCCATTCCTTTGGCGCGAGCGACAATACCTAGTGCTTTGGCAATATAAGCTGCATCACCTGTTTCAAATGCTTCAGCCATGAAGAAAGCGATTTCTTCATCATCCACTAATGCGCTAGCAGGATCGTATGTGGTTAATTTCTCAGTCATCTCATTCACTCCAGTTTTTTGCTAACTCTTTTGCTGCTGCTATATCACGGGGCTGTGAGCTTTTATCACCACCGCACAATAGAACAATCAGGAGACTCCCTCTGCGTTGGAAGTAAACCCTGTAGCCAGGACCATAATGAATCCGCAGCTCACTAACACCATCACCTACAGGTTCAACATCACCAGGTAAGCCTTCCGCCAGCCGCATCAAGCGGCTCGCTATCATAGTTCTTGCTCGCTTATCCTTAAGTCGAGACTCCCATTTCAAAAAGACGTGTGTTTGCTTTAGCTCTATCATACTTTAATTGTAGTTTATAAACTACGAGAAGGCAATACTCCTACTGCGCTCAACTTGTGATTGGACAGTAAGCGCACCAGTAGGAGCCTTCGCTCATTTATTTTGACAGCAAGTTTATAATCCATGCACCCAACTTATCCTCAAAGCTTTTTATTACGATGACGTTTTGCTTGTCCTCAGCTTCTTTCAGCTTTTGCAAATCAAATGATCTGGCGACCTCAGAGATGTTTTTAGGGCGAGCAGTTAATAAACCTGATCGCTGGATCTCTTCGTAAACGAACCCCTCTGTGGGCGCATTCAGCTCGCGCCAGCTGATTTCCTCAACACCGTAACCGGTTAATAGCGATACCGGGCAGTACGGTGGCTCAGAAAGCAATTGCAAATAACGCCCATCGAGCACGGCTAAGCTGAAACCGCTTAATTCCTTTTCCGTTTTCACAATTTTAATACGATCAGCGGCTGGGTAATTCAGCTCGCTAACAGATGACAAAAAGTATGGCTCGTTATGGTGACACATGAACGCTACGCGGTGTTTTCCTTCGTGGGCAATGTAAAGTCCCAGCTCTGACAGATAAAAGCCCGCTGCTGGCGCTCCAACGGCTGTGTTGGTTTGGTATGCCTCTATTCGCTCATCCACTTTTTCATCTTTGATATGCTCAGGGCAGCCCTTAATGCAAGCACCGATAGCAATTTCAGTAGGTACGTGAGCTAAAGTCTTTCGAGAGCTGTTGTCGTGATTCCACAGTAAGAATGGAATAATCTCTTGCGCGTAGGTTAAAGGCATCATAGAGCAAGTGAGATGGCTCTTTATCCAGCGTTCGACAAAAACTTTACCAGCACTGCTGTAGCGGACTAAGCGGTCTTGCTCGATCTTTAATCGCGCCAGCGATTTTACGTCATCAGCTGTTGCCGGGACTGTTTCTAAGGTTGGTATATCCATTTTTAACACACTCCTGAACCAACCATATTAAAGGCTGGCATACCGGCACCGTAGTGCTGATAGGCTTTAACAAGATTGGCTTTGATGGCAGGAGTTAGGCGTTTGTATTCAAATCCAATCCCGCAACTCCAAATATGCAATTCGCTGTATCCATCAGCTTTAAATCTTTCCAAGTCATCTAGTACAGAGGGCAGATCATAACTTGGCCATGTAAGCTCTGTGTCCTTTTCAGCGCCAGGCGCTTTGCCAGAAAGGTGATATCCATAATGAAGGTATTCTTTCATGCTGGATGGTTTGAACTCGGCATCGCCATTAAGTGAGGTCCAAATATCACGGGAAAGGCTGAGCTGGCGTGAGATACGAAATGCACTGAGACATATTTCATTCTTCAAGCGAAAATCGACGTGTCTTAGCGCATAAACAGTCGTAGGGTAAGTTTTAACTGCATCTGAGCAGTTGTCCTCTCGCCAAGCCATATAACAAAAAGACTTCTCATCAGGATCTTTATGAAAATAATCAGTATAGAGATCATCAGTTGAGTACCAGCATCGGTGTAACGGGATTGATATAGCCTCCCAGTCCTCAAGTTTTAAGTCGATTTTATTGCGAACCCACTCAAGGAAGTTTGAAGCATCGTTAAACCCGCTAATTCCTACATACTCCTCAATCCCAAAGCGCTCCCCAATCGCTATTGAGGCCCACCCGAGATAAGAGATCACAACGCCATCGCTTTGCAGTCCATCATCCAGCTTACTAAAGCCTTCAAGTGGTTCATTGGGGTAGCCTAACTCATCTTCATCAGGCTCGTTACTGCTGTGTTCGTATTCGATCTGTTTCATGCTGTACCCGCATATATCTGATAACAAAGAACCGCGATAACAAGCAGTGCTCATTAACGCGGCTGATGGGTATAGCGTTACAGCTTAAAGGGCTACCGCATCTTTCAAAGTTTTGCCGGCTTTAAAGGCTGGTGAACGAGAAGCCGCAAGCTCCATTGGTTGTCCGGTACTTGGATTGCGCCCGGTGCGCGCTTCACGGTGCTTAACAGAGAACGTACCAAAGCCAATGATAGCGACATCATTGCCAGTTGCTAGCTCGTTAGCAATGATTTCATGGTAAGCCTCAACCATTTCGCCAGCGAGTTTTTTGGTAACGCCAGTATCAAGCGCCAGCTTTTCAATCAGTTCAGTTTTGTTCATACGGACCTTCCTTTTTTTAATTGAGTAGCACGCATTATTGCGGCCACATTTCAGATAAACGATTAACTGCGACATCAAATAATTAGCTGCGATTTACAATTGCTATTTATGGCAACTCCTATTTGCTCATTGCGAGTAATGAGCTTTGTTGCTTGCTGATTAATATCGAGCAGTGATTTAGTCGCAACCTCCGACAATCCGCTTTCCGCTAGATATGCGATCTCAACCAGCGCTGTTAGCTTTTGAAAGCACGTTAAAAAATCGTCAATTTCGGTTCTCAGGTGCTCATTGTGATATTTCATTTCCTTTAAATAGCCATTTGCCAGACCGATTACTGTCTCTTCAAGTTTAATCGAGTCGCAGCTATTGCTTGATATTTCAGGGTTTGGCGCATCAATTTTAGTGTTTTTCATCGCAACTACTTCCTTAAAAAGTCTTTTAGAGGTCACAAACACAGTCTCTGTTTCGCAGCAATTTCAATAAGTGACACCACTTACCAGTAAATGCCTTGGCTGAGGCAGTCGATTTTAAATCATGAGGGTTAGTTTTTCTGGTTCAACATACTCAGTATTCATGCCCTGGTTAAGTTGTGCTTTTTTACCATCCTCAACACCAGCTCTAACAGCCAGTCGAGTCAGCTCATTTTCTTTGATGCTTCGGGTTTCTAGCTCTTTCACTACAGAGGAGTCACTAAGATTAAAGTGTTTCCGCAGCGCATCGTTTTGAGCCTTCTTGAGGTCGGGGTGTATTTGGCTTGCAAACTCCTTAACCTTATTTTGAACGGCGTAGTTCCAAGCCATACCATAAGAATGGTTAAACTCGCTCCTTTTTCCGCGACTCAGCTTCCAGCCTGGACCTAAGTGTGTCTCCTCAAGATTTTGCAGAGCATCTTTTCGATTGCTCCGCATTTGCCGTATAAGCACTTTAATCGCGTAATCAGCAATAGCTGGCGCTGGTGACTGTCCAGCGATGACCGGCCACTTGCAATGAAACATCACACTACATTCAAAAAAGCTGCACACAATACCGATTAGATTAATTTCGGCTTGCGTGTAGCTGGCAGGGCGCACTTTCCCGTCCAGCCCATCAAGCACTTCAAGTTCAGGCAATTCAGCCTCTGATATTTCAATATGATGCTTAACCATCAGAGCCTTAGCTTGTCGCAATGCGGCAGCCGCTTCGTGCTCATTGGATGATTTTGATAAAGCCAAGCATTTCTTAATGCGCCGCAAAATGCGGTCTTTATTTACGCTAGACATGACTGATCTTCCGGCTGGCTATTCAAAGCGTGTTCGCGATCAGCTTCGGTGTGAGCAGTGCCACCAAAGGCCATAAGAAGATATAGCGCTTTAATTTCTTCCTCGGTTTCAAACACCACTTCGTTGTGAGAAAACTTAAAACCAGAGAACATTCTTTTCTCTTTGCGGCCGACCTCACTCCACACGCTGCCGAAAACAGGAAACTCGTCATTCCAGTAAGCTTCTAAGGCGGTCAATCTCTGCTGCCCATCAATAAGCCAGCCTGAAAACTTTGCAGTTACAATCTGGTTTTGAGTTTCGCCTGAACTCCAATCCATCCGATGAAACATGAAGCTTCCAAGTGGTACTCCCTTCCATACACTCTCAATAAACTTGATTTGTTGATCTTGCGTCCATACGTGGGCGCGCTGGAAAGACGGGATAGGGAAGCCGCAGGCATAACGCTCTGCTGTCGCAGTGATAAGAGGCTTACCTTGCTCTAGCAACTCTTTATGCTCGTTATACTGGTAAAGAATAAAAGAGATACAGGTGCAGTGCTCTGTGCCGAGGTTTACTTTTTGAGGAAGCTGAAACATATCACTCTACCTTTCAATACAAAGCAGTGACTGCAAGAGTCATATCAATATCTGCCGGACAATCGCCTTCCACAGAAATAGCCAAGTCGAATGCATCATTTGTTGGAGAATACACTGAATCAATAGCCACCTCAGACACCTCTACGCAGTAGTGTTCTGCAATAGCAGTAACTACCTTAAGGTTTAGGCTTTCTGAAAAGGCTGCATAATCATCCCGAGTGGTTCTGACAACGGCAACCAGTTCTGACTCATCGTGCAGGCTCAAAAAAATGGCGCTGACTTTATTTTCAATGGCAGCAATATCGTTAAATAATTTATCCATGAGGCCCACTCCAACAGGTGCTTACAATGTTTAATTGATTGTATGTCGTGCGCACGAAGTAAGCAACTTAATAAGCGTTTTAAATGCGAAATAATAATATAATAACGATCTATGGTGGACGCGGATACAGGAAGGCAGACAACTGGGGAGGCGAGCCACCGCCGAGGGTGGCTTGAAAGGTTGAAGCTAAATCAAGGATTGTTGGATTCTGTCAATTTCGTTTCCAACTTGTGCCAAAACGTCTCTGGCTTTAGTGCCGCGCTTCCAGAGCACACCCTCAAAAGCCACTGCTTTCTGCCCAGCCTGATCAAGCACAAAAGTTAAGTCGTATTTGCATGATAGGTGAGCAGCGGTATCAACAAAAATGCGCCCACCGGTGAGCATTTCTGTGTCAGCAGTTACTGAGGTCACAGAGGGTTCTATACAGGGCACGCCTGAACGAATAACAACTTTACCTCCTTCATTCGCGACCCACCCGGTCAGAGAGCTGTATGGGAACAGTTTTAAATCACTACGAGGAAATAGTGACCGCTGTTTCTGTAGTCGGTAATCAGCTTGCTGCTGAGTAAACGCCCAAAAATCAGCGACAACCTTTTCGGCTTCTGAGTCGAAGCAAACAATAAGGTATCTGCACTTTGTATTCTTGTTCACGTTAGCCTCTTTTCGATCCGTAACTGTCAATTTGCTGGCCTACTTGCGCCAGCGCATCTTCAGCTGTTTGCGCTTCTGCCCACAAAAGCCCTGCATAAAAAACCTGCACTTGGCCAGACTGCTTGTGAACAACAGTTAGTGTTTGCTCTGGTAAATTTGATGACATAAAAGCGTTGAGCGCCAGCGTTGCATAATCGGTAACAAAAATAGGCTTACGGTCGATTACTTGAATGCTTCCTGTGTTGCTCCCGTGCCAGCCATCGAGCGAACAGACTGCGTAGAGCGCATAGGTGAAAGCTGGGTCTTTGTCGTTGCCTAGCAAGAAGCTGGAGCGGTTGTAAGCGTCTTCGTAATTGATAGCGTAAAGCATACGAGCTGGCTCATCACGTTCCGGGGTATCGCGATAATGCTTAACGACGACAAACAGCTCCCCCTCTTGTTGCCAATCTTCTTTGTGCTGGTTAGCAGTTTCCAAGATTTCGCTGAGCTTGTAGTAATCGCTCTCGTTGGTAACTGTAAAGAAACTAGCTAGATCATGCTGTAGAGTCATTAAGCATCCTCGCATTGTTGTGTTTGTTGCAGTAAATCTCTAGCTTTGGCAGCCGCCGCACGAACAATTAAGTGGCGAACTGCCGCCTGCGTATTCGAGAGGTGGCGCGTATGCTTAAGATCCTGAGATATCTCAATCCGTCCTGTAGAGCCTATAAAAGAGGCTGAAATTATGTGTTCATGAAATACAATGCTGATTCGCAGATCAACAGCTAAGCGCAAAGCATCGGCATCATCGAAAAAGGGATTCCAAGGGCAAGGGATACCCAGCGAAACAAGAGGGCCGCTATTAGCCGACCATCCTACAAAAGACAACTCACTAGCGGCCGCGGCTTCAGCAAGAAGCTGGCAATCAACAGGGCTGAAGACTGTAGAGTAACGCTCAGGGATACAAGTAACCTGGTGCAGATTGTTTTCAAGGGTTTTCTGCATATTCATAAAGCGCCTTTTTTGTTTTCTGAAATGGATGATTTAAAATTAGCTTGCACTTGCTCAGCTCTTGCAATTTGAGCCTTTTTTGTTTCTTCGTGCGCCAGCGCTTCTAATGCCGAGACAAAACTCTCGTGGGGGTCTTGTTTTTTCTTATTCACTGGGCTACCTCCTTAAAAGTAAACGCTGGCGCAAACAGAGTAGGGCTTACAAATTTCTTTGATCTGTTCATGCAGTTGGATTTTGGCAGCTTGCAAAGCCTCAGCTTGTACCTGTGCCGCCGCCAAAGCATCCTTGTAGGCTTTTGAGTTTTTGCGAGCGCCTTGGCTTGCCTTTGATGCCAGCACGCTTGTAATTGAAGCCAGCATGTTTGGCGTGTAGCTACGGTCGATTTCAATCATGGCCATGCCAAAGCTGGATTGGCTAAGTGCCTGCCCGATAGGCGAACTGTGCAAGTTCTCTTTAAAAGAAGCTTGGGCGGCCTGTACTTTTGCGTGGCACTCATCCCACAGCTCGGTTTTTGTTTTGCCCCCGAACTGAGTGCGCTCATTCTGCTCGCGCTCTTGGTTAGCTTTAATAATACGGGCCTCACGCTCTTTTGCCGCAAGCTCTCGGGCAATACGTTTAAAGCCTGCAATCAAGCCAGTATCACCGGTTTTCTCTACGCAGCCGCTGCCAACGATGGATGTTTTACCGCAAGCAGAGGCAACAAAGTGACGGTTTTTAATGGTGCGACCGCAATGCTCGCAGTAAAAAATACCAGCAAAGTTGTTTGATGCTTCGCCAATCGGCGGAGTTATTGCAGCAAATGGTGCGCGACCAAGACCTGACTGAGTGAATGTATGTTCCATGAGCTTATCCAATTTGGCGAATTGGATTAATTGTATATCGTGCGCACGACACAAGCAAGTAATTAAATATCAATTTCTAGCTGCTTTTCACGGAAGGTTAAGCGGGAGCGTCGCATAGACCTCGATGGCAGTTTGCTTTGTGATGAGTGAGTCGTTGACTCAGAGCTGCTGGCTATCTCTTTATCAAGGTCCCGCAGATCGAATGCACGGACGTATAAGGCATTGCGTTCGCGCAAGGATATACCCGCTTGATCGGCCTTAGTGATGAGCTGGTGGAAGTTCTCGAAACACCCGTTAAGAACGCTCAAGCGAGCCTTGCGCCCCCGCGCCAGCTCTGACTCAATCAAGTCGAGCTGCTGGGTTAAGTATTTGCGCAGATCAGGATTGCCGCCTTGAACGTAGTTAGTAGGTGGCTGGTCGTGATTCTCGAAAAGCTTATTGGATTTGTGCATACCTTTCGACCTCCCATCAGGTATTGCGTTCAGGCGCTAAGTTTGGTCGCTGCGCTTTACCCTATACAAAGCACAGTCTTTCCCGCGATGGGGGAAGCTACTGGCGCTATATATAAAAACCTTTTGCCTTGAATAAAAAGCACCTTTACTTTATCGCCAATATTTACATTTTCGCCGGAGTAGGACAGCAAGTAAGCTGGGTAAGCCTTACCGTCTATGGATACCTCACCGATTACTTTAGTGCCTGCTTTTAACGCTTGCTGAGCGACTGTTATGCGTCCTTCCAAAGCAGATAGCTCTCGTGCAGGGATTTTTTTGTATTTTCTTACTAGCAATAAATGGCGATAAAACCTTTTAGCTATGCTTGAAAAGTAATTATTTTTCGCCATAAGTTTTTCCTTAGCTTATACGTTTGAATTTAATAACCGCGACCCAATGATTCTCTTTGATGCTGGCATCACCGTAGATAGAGCCCCAAGTCCTTAAGAACGCTTTACGTGCTTTTTCATACCAGCCGACTGCTTTGGCCGCTTCAGTCTGTGAATTATCGAATCCCTCAGCAATAGCGTCCTCTTCACTGATTGCATTGATGCGTTCAAAGCATATCTCGGTAACAAGCAGCAAGTTTCTTGCTGCCCAGCGTGGCATGTGTATTGATGGCTTCCACTTGTCTGGCTTGGGTTGCCCGAACCCTGCGCGATAGATTGCGGCCTGCTCAGCATTGTTTATGTTAAGGGCATTAGGTGCTATCGCATAGGCTTCGCGAACCCAGAGCGTTTGGCCTACGCGATATGGCAATTTAACGAGGTAACTCACCCCGCTTTTTCCGCCACCGGAAACAATACCGTTACCGCAAACCTTACAGTAAACGCCACCCTCATCGTTTATGCCAAGTTCTGTTGGCAGGACCTTTAAATCACCGGTGTGATTGCACGGCGGGAGCTGTTTTTTTAGTGGTCTACGAGTTTCTATTTTGTTGCCGTTATGCACAGCGAGCGCCATTTCCTCGTTAAAGTGAATAGGGTATTCGTTGATGTTTTTCATCGGTATTTCCCCCTGATTTCCCTCAACTTTTCTTCCACTACGCGCATAGCGCCATGTAAAAAACCGCTCCAAGCGGCCTGAACATGAGAGTCAGCGTAGGACTCAGGATGCTCGCTATTGCGCTCCAAGCTAGGCTCATTAAGCCCAGCTTCTTCTGCCGACGTTTTGATAAACGATTCAAACTCTGCATGCAGCTGCTCATTACTCATTATCAGCCACCTCTAAGTCAGCTTGATTGAGCACAACACGCTTATCACCCGGAATCCACGACACCGCTTTCCCGTGATTACGAACAGAGGCATTGAGAGCATCCAGGGCTGCCTGCACTTCGTCCGGCAGTTCAATATCTTCTGCAAAGGAGTCTTGCCAATACTCAGGATCGACTTCATCCATATTGATTGGCTCGCATAGCACAAAGTTTAGATTGGCAATATTGAGGCCGTTGTCCTCGCAGTACTCGTTGATATGTTCCGGGCTGAAAAAATAAAGATCAGCAATTGGTAAATAAAGCGCTGTGACACGATCCCAGTCGCCAAGAGGCATGGCGCTAAAGCGCTTCAGCTCTGCTAAGTTATAGCAAATGTCACAGTAGCCGTTCACCAGGTAAGGTGGGTGACTGCTGTCAGTTTCGCAGACCCGATGAGTTGAGCCTACATAGCGAGCAAGATGTTCGTTACCACCAAAATACCGACCATCACGAGATACCCAGCCTGTGAGGGTTTGAATGCTTGCCGCCTCTGAGGAGTCGTACATAACGATTTCATTTTGTGTGCGCGTGACCATGATTTATCTCCAGCGCCACTTTTCAATGGCCTATACGTTGTTAAATTATTAAGCAGAAATCCAGCGAACTGGGCGAACACAGTCCTGAAGGTTATGTTTGAATCGTTGAACTTGTTTGTCGGGAATGCAGTTTTCTTGATGGCGCTTAACAGGGGGCTTAGGTTTATTCATTTTTATTTGCCTTGGTCTTTGCAATTCTCTTGCGCCTTGCCAGCTCTTTACTGACAGTAGTCTTTACCCCACCTGCAAAATCTTCAGGTAGTAAAGCCTCATGGCAATGCGGGCAAGCTGGAGCCGTATTCCTTGCCCTCCACTCAACATCAATATTTTTAGCAGCTCTTGATATTAAGGAAAACTTTAACGCTTCATCTACCTGATTTTTCTTAGCTGAAAGGCTTAGGTGGGCTGCGTGATAGTTTTCAACAAGCCTCAAGAAAGCATCAAAAGGATGTATGCCTTTTTCGCAATCTCTACAATAAACACGGCGCTCTTTACTGTCATAGGCCATATTGGAGTGCTTACATACCTCCGCTCTTGATCTGCTCAAGCCGCGAGCAACGCGAATATCTCCAATATCAACCACTTTTACGCCATAAGTATAATCCACAGGATCAATAGGATGATCATCCACCACGGGCAGCCCTCAATCTAACTGTTACGTCCATTCTAGTTCCTATATCGTAAGCTCTAGCTGCTCTTCTTCTGATACAGCACGTTGGTGTTTACTCGCTTTATCATATCTACTGTCGGCTCCGCCGGAACCAGCTTGTGCTCGCCCATGATTACACCCTTAAAAACTTCAATTAAAACAATAGGTTACGATGTCTGGCGAACGGGATTTCATCATCAAAGCTGTTGTAATCAGGCGGTGCAGCCTGCTGATTTGGACCCGCCCCGCGCCCCGCATTAGGGTCTGCAACAGGCGCTTGTCGTTGCTGTGCTGGCGCTGGATTCGCCGCTCTGTTTTGGTGTTGTTGGTGTTGCTGGTTTTGACCTTGAGCAGGTCGAGCGCCATCACCCTCAGAGCGCCCATCAAGCATCTGCATAGCGCCGTTCATATCCACAATAATCTCTGTGGTGTAGCGCTTAATGCCGTCCTTTTCCCACTCGCGAGTTTGCAGGCGACCTTCGATATAAACCTTTGAACCTTTGCGCAGATACTGGCCAGCAATCTCTGCGATCTTTCCAAAGAAAGATACGCGGTGCCATTCAGTGCGCTCTTGCATCTGACCAGTCTGTTTATCTTTCCAGCTATCGCTAGTAGCCACAGTCATATTGGTGACTGCATTACCATTAGGCATGTAGCGAGTTTCCGGGTCGCCTCCAACATTACCGATCAAAATTACTTTGTTTATTCCGCGAGCCATAAGGTTCTCCTACGTTTTAATTATTCGACTTAGTTGGTTTGAAACTGCGCTCAAACTGGGTCGCAGCGTGCCATGCAGCACGCCAGTCCTCCCATCCAACTTGCACTAAGTCACTGACATACTCACCGGTCTTAGGGCAGATCTTGCAGCGGTCAACCTCTGGATAAAGCGTTAACTCATGCTTTTCAAATGCGACACGCATAGCGTTGCGAGCATCGCGACGAGAGCGCTGCGATATAGAGTTATTGCGACCTGAATGACTCATTTGATTACCTTTAAGCTGACGGCATAGCCTGTTAGTTTAGGGATAGGTTGGTTGTCTTTTAAAACCAGCTCTACGTTCATGTCTGCCAAATGAAACTCAATGGTTTCTCCAAGCTTGACCGACTTAACGCGGTCGGCCATTCGTCCACGCGCAGTAATTTCAATCCACCGACCCTCGCTGTTTTCAGATTTTTGCTGATAGCAAACAGCTAGCACCAGCCACAGAGTCTTTTTGTCGTCTTTGAGAATCTCTGCAACTTTGTGAACTGTTCCTGTGCCTGAGAAAATAGCCATGTTAGCCTCATGGTAAAGTTTGATATAATGATACGATTCGATAGTTTGCAGTCTAGTAAGGATATCCGAGCTAGTCAATAGTAAAATAACTAAAACAACAGTATTTTAATGTATAAACAGCATGTATACATTTGAAGTATACAAAGAGCGCCAAAACGTCCGGCAGGCGGCTTACGCCTAAAAACAAACAAAGAAAGGGTGATTTGTGAATACAGAAAAAAACGATACGGAACGCATGAGCTGGGACAATTTGCGTATCAATGACGGAACAGTAGAGTTTATCAAGTGGCTCGCCATTGCCTTTATGACAATAGACCACATCAACTCTTACTTTATTTTCCCAGTGACAGGTAAGCCTTTTGTCGAGCTGTTCAACATAGGGCGATTAGCGTTCCCATTGTTCGCATTAGTGATTGCATACAACCTGGCGCGACCCAGAAGCAGTGAAGGCGAGCGGCAGGCCATAAAAAGCGCTCTACTTCGACTCACTCTTTTTGGTGTGATCTCAGCCATCCCTTACTTCTTAGCAACCGGTGGGCGAACACTCCCGCTCAATATTATGTTTACGCTGGCGCTGGCTACCGCAATCATTTACAGCTTGCGCATAGCCTCTGACCAAGAAAAGAGATTGCATCGGTACACTCTATACTTCTTTATTCACCTACTGTTTGTCGTCACAGCAGGTTTTGTGGAGTTCTCATTTTACGGAGTAGGGCTGATCGTGTCAGCGTGGCTTCTTTTCCGTTACTCATCTGCACTGGCTCTGGTGTTTGCTGTGATCTTGACCTACAGCCTGCACGCTATCAATGACGCTCACTTTGCTTTGCTGGCGCTTCCTATCTTTGCGCTAGGATATTTTGTCGATGTCCAAATCCCTCGAATGAACAAGTACCTGTTCTATATCTACTACCCAGCACACCTTACCGTTATCGCATTAGCGGTAGGGGTCTACAAACTTTACTCATAAGGAATGGTTTTCAATGAATACAGGCAACGACACACAAGCGATGAATTATGAAGAGTGGAGAGTTTCTTGGTTGGCTTATATCCCACACATGCTTTTCACCATTGTTTTACTGTACGGATTACTGCAAGCCACGTCCTTTCATAGCCAGCTTTTTGCGGTCAGCGTGATAGGGCTAACGCTTTGCTTCATAGGGTACAAAGCTTATTACCTGTCCCGCGTGCGCCTCTATGTGGATGAGAGCGGTGTATGGGTGTATCGAGGGGTCTTTCCTTGGTCCCGAGGTGTGTACGGCATCAAGTGGAGAGACCTAGAGGACGCCGTATACAAGACTGGGTTCGCTTACTGGGTAGCAAAAGGGTATCCGGTAATACTCAGACCTCGCTTCTCGAATAACCCGCACATACCGCTACCACCAATACATCTTGGCCATAAAGCCGTAGAGCGCATCAACTACCTAGCTCGGTCTTCTGGCTCGCTGTAAGCAATCGAATCTTTCGGTTTATACATATTTAATTGCTTGCGCATGTCGTGCGCACGATATAGACTTGCAACCAAGTTAAACAACGGAGGCTTTTCAGTGCGTAATCTAATCAAACTCACCATCGCAGCTTTGCTGGCGCTACCAATGCTGGCCAATAGCGCCCCTGCAAACTTTGAGCAAGCCAAGGTGGCGGTAAAGAAATATGTCATGTTTGACCAGAACAAAAATGGAGCGCTCGGCTCACTTTATTGCGGCTGCGATTGGGACTGGGTAGGCAAGAGTGGTGGACGAGTTGACCAGGGCAGTTGTGGCTACAAGGTAAGAGCCATACCGAACCGAGCTGCACGAACAGAGTATGAGCATATAGTACCTGCTAGCTGGCTAGGACAGCAGCGTCAGTGCTGGCGTAATGGTGGTCGAAAGAACTGCAATCAAACAGATCCGATCTTTAATCAAATGGAAGCCAATACGCACAATTTGGATATCGCGGTAGGTGAGGTTAATGCAGATCGTAGCGCATACCGATTTGGCATGCTGCCTAACGTGAAGCCACCATACGGCCAATGCGCTAGCAGCGTAGATTTCAAACAGCGTGTATTTGAGCCGCGTGATGAAGCTAAGGGTCTGGTCGCCCGAGTAATGTTCTATATGCACGACCGTTACGATCTACGCATGAGTGAGCAGCAGCAGCGTTTGTATATAGCATGGTCAAATCAGTTTCCGCCAACTCAATGGGAGCGCGAACGCGATAGACGTAACGCTAAGATTATGGGGCATAGCAACCCATTTGTTACCGGTGAGCGTAAGTGGACACTTGACCACCGTAATTCAGGTGCAGGTTTACAAGGAATGCCAGCGCCACAACAACGTCGCCCTGTAGCTGCTCAGCAGGTATCGACAAAAACCAATCAAGCAAGCAGCACTAACATTAAAGGCAACTCAAACAGCCGCATATTTCACTTAAGCCACTGCCCAAATTACAAGGATGTGAGTGCGCGCAATAGCGTGTATTTCACAAGCGAAATCGAAGCATCTGCTGCGGGCTACCGTAAAGCTAAGAATTGTAATTAAGGCAGACTTTCAATGAAACTTAAAAAGACCTATCAAGCTTTCTTTGATACTCCATCAGGACAGTGGTCTTACTACACTGCCGCTGAAGTCTCTGCCAAAGCGCTGGTGGCTCCGTCTGGGCATGCTTACTTGTTGCCATCCGGCATATCGGTGACATACGTGATGGACTCAAAACACCTCTTGTTATGCTGCTCACTAAAGATAGGCAGTGATCGCAAGAACAAAAGACCGCCTTTCAACACTGAAGATGAACTGCTAAAAATCCTCAAGCTATATTATTCGCCAGAGTACCTAGCCGGGATGGGTATTAAGCGGATTAACAAGTGTATTCCCTACAGAAAACAGAACCTGAATTATCAAATCGTAGTTGAGGACGTGCTAGTTCCAGTAGATAGGCTGATCACTCCCTTCCCCTCTTTTGGCGACGTTGTTTCATATCTGCGTATTAATCACTCAGCAAGAGTGCTGCCACAGTGGGCTAAAAGTGAAACGGATATCCACTTAAGAAAGCGGCATAAGAGCCATGTGAGTAACTTGGTGAAAAAAGGCTTCTATCAAGGTGTTGTGTCATCAGCCGTGCATTTAATCGGTAATGGACTGGCTCATCACGCCCAAGAACTTCTCTCAATGACGGGTATCACCCGAAAAATCGCCATTGATGCGGATGCGAGTGAGCTTGAGTTGAAAACAGTTGATCTCGCTAATGCCTGGTCAAAACGCTAATTCTAATTAAGGAAGATAACTATGTTGGTATTAAATCGAAAAGTAGGGGAAACACTAAAGATTGGTGATGATGTGGAAATTTCTATTTTGTATGTGAGAAACGGGCAGGTTCGGATTGGTATTGATGCGCCAAAAGAGATCTCTGTGCACCGTAAAGAAATTTATGAGCGTATTCAGCTAGAGCGCGCTAACCAAGAAGCCAAAGGAGTTAACCATGTTTGATTTAAAGCGTATTCCAGAAATTGAAAAAGCTCCCGAGTGCTTCCGTCTGCTCGAAAGAATCCCTTACGCAGCTGAGGATGCGTTTCCAATTCAGCTGAGCGAATCAGTAGGTGACGAAATCAAGCTTGCATTGCTTGATGTGGAGACCACAGGGTTCACAGCGGGGACTCATGAAATCATTGAAATTGGTATTGTGCAGATCGCTTACAGTCCAAGCGCCCGTAAGATTACCGCGATACTCGAAATCACAAGTCAGTTTGAGCAGCCAACTAAAGCACCAATTAGTGAACTGATTACTGACATCACTGGCATCACTAATGAAATGGTCGCCGGCAAGCGCATTGATGACGCTCATATTGCTCGCTTACTAAATAGCTCATCAGCGGTTGTTGCACATAATGCTGCATTTGATCGTGGTTTTATTGATTTGCGCTTTCCCGATCTGTCGGACCGACTATGGGCGTGCAGCATTAAGGATATTAACTGGCTGGCGCTAGGTTATGAAAGCAACAAGCTGGAGTACTTACTTCTAAAGAACGGTTATTTCTATGATGGCCACCGTGCCGCCACCGACTGCCTTGCAATGGTGCAGCTCTTTGAGTCCGTACCCAACGCACTGCATGAGCTGTTACAAGCAGCACAACAGCTCAGCGTTAAGATTCTTGCTAAAGGCGTTGCCTATGATGATCGTGAAATCGTTAAGAAACGTGGCTACCGATGGGATGCAGAAAAGAAATACTGGTGGACGGTTATTCCCGATAGTGACTATGACGAAGAAAAGATTTGGCTAGATAACCTCTGTGGCGGCGGCAAGCTCAAGAACGAGTTTGTTGTTATCAAGCCCAATGAGCGTCACAGCCGAAACGCATAAACCCTATGCCGCTCGCTACTGCCGCGTAAGCAGGCAATGGCAATCACGAACGAATGGGCACATCAAAATGGAATGCACAGCAATTACAGCTCAAGCAATATGGATAGTTTCTCTTTTGTATATAAGCTACAAAGCAAGAAACTAGGGTTAAAGACCATGATCAGCCTCACCCAAGCGCCGGAGTAAAACATGCAAAACCAAGAAATTAATCAAATCATCGCAAGAGCTGCATGCCGCAAAGCAGCTAAAGTTATGCTTGCTGAGGGCTTAAGCGTAATGCAGCCACCAAGCAATGCGCGCCTATAATGACCGTTATATTCTATGATCACGGCGAGCACGGTGCTGGCTTTGTAGGGTTTCGCGTTGCGAGAACGATTGGAAGCAATACAAAATATAAACAAAAATACTTTTCTTTAAAGCAGTACAGTTACGGAGAAGCCGCCAAACTTGCCTACGCACTGGATGAGAAGTGGGAGAAAGAAGCTAATGAGGTTAAACATATCACCAAGCTTGGCCCCAGCAAAAGATCATCAGGGCCACACATTATTGCTGACGGCATCAGGGCCATGATAGGGATTGAAAACAAAATACGCGATGGCATAAAAAAAACGTATTTTGCACCCTCTTTCAGCGTAAAAATTGTAGGTTACGGGAAAGGGGAGATAGCATTCAGACCTTATACTCACGGTTACGAAAAAGCATTTGAGCTGGCTGTAACGAAGTTTAGTGAAATACACGGGCTTACCGATACAGAGCGCCTAGAACTGCTAAATAAAATACCAGACAAATCAGTGTTCACCGAGTTTCTGTTCGAGCGACTGAGAAAGAACGGGCATAAAGTGGCGCTATCAGATATAGAAATCAAACTCGCCAAGTCATAAAGCACTTAACGAGAGGTAGTCGCCACAAGAATACATGACCTACTTATCAGACTTGCGCCTGTTTTCATCAGCATGAAGCATTTGACAGTTTTCAGCCGTTGTTTTCCCGCCCTTCGACCAAGGCGTTATATGATCTGCGTGCATATCCTCAATCGGGTAAGGTTTCTTCCGAATAGCGCACAAACCCTTTTGACGCTCGTATGCTTCTCGTTTTTGATTTTCAGTAAAGGCTCTCAGATTTAAGTGGCGCTCATCGTCCGACAGTAGGTATTCATAAATACCTTTCTTGCTGTCCACCTCATCATCCATCATCAGAGCCGCAACCTTGGATTCAAGCTCGCTAGGATTTAACACGCTATTTTCATACTTATTGAACAAAAGCCCCCAAGCAATACCTTTCATGGGCTTGCGATACTCGGTAAAGATCGCCTCCACCCAGTTAATTACCTTCTGGTAGTACAGCCAAAGCGGGGAGGCGCTATCGTTATGCTGATGCTCAGACATATACTGGTCAATATTTGGTTTGCCATAGAGCAAGTCGCTATGCCAAGTGATTGCTGCTTCAAGGAAATCTTGGCGAATGGATACGCCCCTCATGTATCTATTTCCGATGCTATGGGCGGGGCAATTGGTTTTGCTAAAGTATTTTTTAGCATCCACTAGCCATTTTCCGGTATAGATAGCGTTACGCAGCTCTTGATCGGTTAGCTTCTCTCCCGATATGTTGATCACCTTAAACCAGTCCAGCTTTTCCCTTTCCTCACCCTCACAGAAATAAATCATCAGCTCGTAATCGAGTATTTGCTCTTTTTCAGTGTCCGTCAGGTTGTGAAAGTATTGGTAATCTAGCGAAAACTTACCATCAATGTATTCACAGATACTAATGGTGCGCTGCTGGCCATCCAGCACCTCGTAGGTGTCGTTTCCATTATCTACCCAGTACATTGTGTTAAGAGGGAAGCCGCGCCTAACAGTGTCGATTACAGCGTCACGCTGCTTCTCCTTGTAGACGAACTCACGCTGATAAGGTGGTCTGATATTTAACTTGCCACCGTAACCAACGACACCATCCTCATGATTGTTCTCATAACCATCAAATAAGTCTCGAATTTTTATCTGCCGCAGATCAATCTTCATTTTTATTTCCTACAGAGAGATATTTCGCACAACTACGCGAGCATATTTTTCTTTACCGTCAATCGTAAATCGCTTACCCGGTGTCGGATTCCCATCTATGTAGCGATCAAGGCCAAGGATTTCAAACTGCTTAGGGTTATACTTATCAACAAAAGTAATTGGCACACCCATAAGACCAGCGTAATCAAGCGGTATCTGATCAACACGTTCTATATTAATAGCATCATAACCATCATATTTTGGGTAGCTGTCCTCATGGCCCTGATAAGTGCGGTACAGCGTTAAATCTTCATGGCGCTTTTGGGTATCAAGATTAGTGAACCAGTAAATGCTACCCATGCTGAAATACTTAACACCATCCACTATTTTGATTCTTGATTCTGTCTTGATCTCATAATCATCAGGAACTTGGAACCACTTAGTACCACCGTTATCAACACCCGTCCAAATCACGTTATCCATAATAAGCTGGAACGTCTCTTTGTAAGTGATAGCGTTCTGATTGCCGATAATCAAAAACTTTTTATCGTGCTCAATTAACTGTGCAATGTATTCACGAAAAAGCGAAAACGGCGGGTTTGTAACAACAATATCAGCCTCATCAAGTATCGCTACGCACTCTGGACTTCTAAAGTCGCCATTCTGTGTGAGCGGTGTCCTGACGGTATCGAACTGATTAATTTTGCCGTCTTTATTGTGATCACAACTGATTTCAAGCTTGTAGGATGGCTTGTTTTCCTCATAATGAGTAGCAATCAGTTTTTTAAGGCCAAGATGCTCAAAGTTCAATGAAAAATACTTCCAGAAATTACTTTCCTCTGGATCATCGCAGTTACAAAAAACCACTTTATCTTTAAAGTGCTCTTTGTAGTGGCCAAGCTCTTTCTCAATATCGGTAATCTGAGTGTAGAACTCATCCTTCTTTCCCGCTTTAGCGAGCTGCATTCTGTTATTCAAGTTTTTTCCAACAATCTCTGTTTTCATTTTTATCTCAATATGCTCAATTTTGTTGAATCACGATTGGTCGCACATGCTTTTCATAAGCACCCGCAATAAGCTCAACCAGCTCTGTGCGCTTTTGCAGGTCAAATACCTCTTTAGCAAACGTCCTGAACACAAAATACCCGTGGGCCGCAAACAGGTTTTGACGCAAGCGATCTGACTGAAAAGCATCTTTACTGCGGTGGTAAGCGAAGCCATCCATCTCAACAATGATATTTTTACCGACCAGTATGTCTACACGGTATTGCCTGCCTTGGATCAGATTAGGCACTTCCCACTTTACTGCATCCTCTGGCAGACGCTTTACTAAGGCATCGTAAAGGATGGTCTGCGGATCATTAGCGGCAGCAAGCACCTTGGCCGCTTCCGTCTTAGGTGCGCTCTTTGCTGGCGCTGATTTCTTTGCCGCCAAGTCACGCCGCACTCTGTTACCGCCATTCTTAATGGCCTGCGCAACATCTTTAGTGATGATGCCCATCGCAAAGGCTTCATCGGGCGAGAATCGTAAACTCATTCTAAAAGGTTTTCTTCATAAAGCGGGAAGCCCTCTGGAAACTTAACCCTGCGAAAGAACACAGCGGCCTCGTTTGAGTTCAAGCGTTTCTTGTCGAGCAAAGCGCTGTGTAGCTCTTTAAAGACTTCCTTGTTTAAAAAGAAAAAATCCTCAAGCAAACCGCGCTGATTATCAAGGAATATCTCTACAATACGGTCGTGTTCAAAAAACTCACGCATGTCTTTAGGTTTTTTAACAAAGGTTTCAGTAGAGTATTTTTCAAGGTGTTCATGCAGCAGCTTATACGCTTCCTCACTTTCACTTTGCATACCAATATCGCCACAGAGGAAAAACTGGGCGATATCACCTGCCAGCAAACTTATTAAATACCATTCGCTGCAAGCCTCATTACTAAGCCCTCTACGTTCCCAGCTCAAACTGTCCAATGCGTTAACTGCTTGAGAGTTCTCTATCAATGTAAACTCGGTAGTGACAGGTAAGCGATTACCAAGCGCAGCATGAGCAAAAATACGACCTGCTTGATTGGCTATGAAATTCATCGCCTCACTATCAATAGGTAAATCGTCCACGCCAACCCCTTTTCTAATTTTCGATACCATGCTCATCAGGCAGCTCCATACTGGAAACAAAAGAGTAAAGGTGCATAGCTGCGATCAGTACTGCCTGCATGCTTGCACCGTACTGGGCAGAGAGCGCACGAACAGCATCAATATCCGTAGTGTTAACACGGAAGGGGAGACTCACTTTATCTTTGCGAGATCCCGTTACTAGCTGTGCCTGTCTTAGCAGACTTTCAATCTCTACAGGGCTTTCATCCCGTAATCGTTTAATCGCAGAGCGAACCCACGGAACCCATGAATCACCGCTATTTTTGCGAGCGCTCTTAATTTGCTGGGCCGTATTCTGTTCAAGGCGTATGTTATACGGCAGATCAATATCTGGGGCTTGCACCTCAAACTTTTTTCTGATCATTCACTCGACTCCAGAAACTCAATAGCTAAATTAAGAGCTTGGGTCAAAATATCTGTTTTCTCTTTATCAGTTGCCTCTGGCCACCGAGACGATAACTCAGTAATTTCAGAGGAAACATTGTCTGGAATGCCATCAAGCGTAGCAAATACATTAATGAGTCGGTTCATCGAGGGGCGTATCTGAAGTTTAATTTTTGCTTCAGGCGCTTTGAGCTTGGGTTCTGCTCTGCCTAATCCTGACGCTGATTCAGCAGTATTATTAGACTCCGCTGCAGTAGATGATTGCTTAGGATCAAGGAGGTAGCGCACGCGGCTGGCCGCTTCAGCATAGGCAGCCTTAATGTTGCTGTAGTCACCATCCAAGATAGAATCAAGTACCGGGTCATCATCAGGTAAACGACAAAATGCGCGATAGTAGGCCGCCGTGGTACGGCCTGCACCCGTCAATGCTGATATTTCGTAGATGGTAATTTTATCGTTATCAGGTGCGCACGGACCAAAAGCCATTGCAACAACCGAACGTAACCCACTCACCGTCTCCGCGACAGACAGATCTGATCGACGTAGGTTTTCAGCGAGTCGAAAAACGACCTCCTCAAGCTCACTGAACTCACGAACAATAACGCGAGAATGTGTCTTACCGGCAAGCTGCGAAGCGGTCCAGCGACGCTCACCTGCAACGATGATGTGCTTACTGTTTACAATGATAGGCTGCAAGAGCCCCTGAAACAGGATGGAGGATGCTAAGTCAAATAGATCGCTCCACACCTGCTGGTGTTTTTCATCGAGTGTTTTTATGAAATTGTTAGCGCGATCAAGCCAGGTCTCTTTTGATTCGCCATCTTTTATAGCCATACGCGAAATCGTTTCAGGCGTTACGCCTGCTTGATCAAGAGAGCGCCGGCGAGGATTGAGCGAGGAGGGAACAATTGCATCGTTACGGAAATTAATATGCAGCTTTTCAGTGCTCTCAATAGCGATTAGAGCGGAAGCAGCAATAGCGGCTTGCTCATCCTTAGTATCGCTATACAGAGATTTTCGAACACTTGGTTTGACTTCAGACATTATTGACCTCTTAGCTGTTTAAGCGCCCTGCAATGTATTTAGCGAACTTTTTTGCTTCAATACTAATAGGTGTGCCGTGTGGGCCGTGAAGATCTGTAACTTGACCAGGGCTATTACGATAGTCGTCAGTTTCTGAGTAACCAATACGGCGTGCAAAGCGCACAGGCATTAGATAACGCCCAAACACAGGGTCATTTTGAAGTGCGCGCAAATGAATTGAGTGTAGAGTCGTTTTAGTTACCATGTTTGGAAGTAGGCCGAGCATCGTGAGAGGCACATCATCGCCACGGCTCTGCTGCTGCATAGCAATGTAAGAAATAATCGAGAATACGCCTTCAACCGACTGCGGCTCAGGGATGAACGGCACGTAAACGTGAGTAGCTGCTGCCAGGGCCGCATCAATTAAAGACGACTTGCTTGGCTGGGTGTCAATAATGACGCAGCAGTATGTGCTTGCAACATCCTCAGAGCGTAACCAGCGGCGTAGAGCAGACCCAAGCATAGGGCGGTCTTCCAAAGGCACGGAGATAGCACGAGACATTAAGACCTCATGCGCTGGAACTACATGAATCTTTGGATTTGATGTTTCATAGGGAACAGGAAGGAAGGACTCGCCCCCGCCATCTTTTACAATAATAGACAGCCACAGGTCACAGGCCGATGAGTGATCCGGCATTTCATCTTTAAGCAGAGGGTGCGGGATCGGATAGCTTGAGCCGTCTTCCATCGTTCGTAACAGCTGCCAGCGGCGGCTGGTATTACCTTGAGGATCAAGGTCGATAATTAGAATAGGCTTACCTTTGGTGAACTTTTCATCCAAGGCGAGCGCTTGAGCCAATACGCGAGAGGTCGTGGTCTTCCCTACGCCTCCCTTGTAATTAGTGCTACATATTACAGGAGTCACCATCTTCATTTTACCTTGTATTTTATGAGTAATTCAAGCTCTATTTTTTTATTATCTACAACCGAGGCGCTAAGGGCTGCATTTATTTGATTTAGAGGCTATTATTTAAACTGTACTTTCAGTGCGGAGGCTTGCGCATAATGTCTACGGTTAAAGTCTACGCCGTGTGTCTACAAGATAGTATGCGCCAATAAAACAAACGTCAAGAAAGAGCTGTATGTAATGCGTAATAATTTGGTATCATGTCAGTGAATCACACTAAACGGAGCAACTAATATGCGCCAGAATAGAGACCTAGATAGCCTTGAGCTGATGCGGCATCGGCTTCAAGAGCAAACTAAAGCTGTCACGAAACGCTTAGCAGACAATAAGTATATGTCTCCTAAGACAGCCAATGCGTTACTGGTAGGAGCTGCTGCAATTACAGTTGTCGCATTACCTGCCGCCGCAATGCTTGGCATTGGTGCCTTCACAGCAGCAGCAGCTGGATTCGGAGCAGCAACAGCCGTCGCCGCGCTGAATAAAGCGAAAGCTGTGAATATGGAAATCAATCGTGAAGGGTTTTCAGGCTTCATTGCTAAAGCCAATGTCTACCTGAAAGAACACTCAGAGCTTTACAAGGCAGTAAAGGAGCAACACGACCTAGTGGAGGCTTCGCCTGAAGTTGGTTTAGATTTTTTCAACTTTAAGCAAGAGCACGAAGCAGCACAGCGTTTAGCTGTTGAGCAAGCTCAGCGGGAAAAGCTAGCTATGCAGAGCAACCCCAAGCAAAACCAAGATAACGAGCTGAAGTCGGACTTCGGCATGTCTATGGGCTAATCCTTCTTCACTGCAAAAAAAAGCCTCTTTCTCAAGAGGCTTTTTAATATCTAGCATTGATAACATAAGCTGTGCGCCTTAATGAATGTTTTTCAGGTAGCTACGGTATTGAATATCCTTAGTTGACTGAAAATCAATCATGCTCATATTGAACTTCGTCTTCATGTCAATGACAGTTTTGTTGATCACCAGATCCGCAACATCATTCACAGTATTGGTCGCCAGCGCGAGCGATTCATACCAGCCGGCCTGCTGGAACATTGGCACAATTTCCTGATTTAAATAAATAAATGACTGGCAGAGAAACATACTATTTTGTTTCAGGTAGTTATAGTACACCGTGATCCCAAGCAAAGGATAATAAGCTGTGACAATGTGATGGACCTTATGGCCATGCGATTTATTATAAGACTCGGAACCCGGGCGCATTGAAGCCAGGTCACGCCAGCGCTCATCCAACTCAACAGCATAGCCTGAGTTTTGATCAAGAGGCATGCGCTGACCGTCAAACCCAATGATAAAATTATCACCAGCGGCTAAAACCTTCTCAATCAAGGCTTTTACTTGCTTGGCCCGATCTAGCTCCACCTTCGCAGCACCTTTAACATGCACTTTGGTTTCACCGGTTGGTAAAACCTCTTTATGGAAATTCCGAATATTTAAAATTTTAGCGGTAGTAGTTTTCATCTGTAATTGTCCTTAATAAAGCATACCTTTGGAATAAGCTGTAGTGTGATAAAGTATACGAATATGATACTACACCAGAGCTAATGCGCCTTGCAAGGGGCCGCGACGGCATAAGTGAAATTTCATCGAACACACTGATCGACTGCGTTATAATGTCAGTAAATCAAAAGGAGTTTCGCCTAGATGAAAATAGCACTTACAGGTCTTTCCCTTGCCATTAGCCTATTTATTACAGGTTGCGCCACGGTCAAACCGGATCGTCCGCACACTGAAGCTTACAAGGGTGAGTACTACGACGTGGTTACTCAAGAAAACGCCATCAACATGAGCAGTGATGATTTTGATTATGAGTACCCAGGAAAGCTGGTGCAGAAAACCCCGGAAGGAGAGATAACAAATGCACTTGCCGAGGAGACTTACCAGTATGCAATGACGCTAAAAGCAGATAATCCGCAAGGTATGATTGAAAGGCTGTATCAAGCAGCAGAGCAGGGGAGCGGCAACGCTCATTATGAGCTGGCGCGAGAGCTAACATCTGGTCTCAATATGGAAAAGAATCCCGATGCCGCTATTGGCCACCTAAAGGATGCCGTCGCACTGAACCATGCTGAAGGTTTGCGTGTACTAGGGTTAATGAATATTCGCGGTGACAATATGGAAGTAAATATCCCTAGCGGTATGGCCATGCTTGAACGGGCAGCAAACCATAGCAGCCGGGCAGCTCGTGAATTGGGTTATTTATATAAAGGAAAAGCGTACCCTCAGATCAAAGATACCGACCAGGCAATCCTGCACCTCACCAAAGGCTATGCTCTTGGTGATGTAGAAAGCGCTTTCTTATTAGGCGAAACGTACTTTGAAACGGGTGACTACATTCATGCTGTTGAATCTCTGGGATTTGCAGCAGGGAAAGGCCATGAAAAAGCAGCTCGGCTCTTAGCAGAGATTCAGTAGAAACAAAAAAGCCCCTAGAGGGGCTTTGTATATTCTAAGAGGTTAGCTTTTTAAGGATAGCCGGTGCAGCAGCTATCTCGGTTATTTCAAAGCCCATTTGTTGAGCCAGCGCACGAATAAGCTTGCGAGAGACGCCAATTTTATTAGATATCTGGATAACGCTCAAACCTAGGGCCGCCATCGCCACGATACGATTCACATGCCCACTTTGAATAACTTCTCCTCGCACCGCTGGCTTGGCCTTGGCACTGGTTATCACTACGCTACGATTTGTCCGCTTAATGGCTTTTTTTGGCGCTGACCCATTAGAGCGAGGAGGCAAAGGTTTTGATACAAAGCTGGGTATCACGGTGATTTCTCCACCGTTTTTGATAAAATCATTCACAGCTTTATCAAGCGCCGACTGAGATCCAACCATTACTAGAAGCCCTCAGCCAATAACAATGATTCTCCAGCCTCAGCAAGTGCAAACTCCCAGCCGGACACTGAAACCTTATTTAGGTAATCGACCAGCGCTTCGGTATCGCACGTAGCATCGCTCTCGATCTGCTTGATAGCCATAAGCATAATATCGTTTAAAGAAAGAATGCTTGCAGCGGCAGATCCCAGGCTAAACGTATAATTAATACTTGGTATCAAGCATGAGAAGCGACCTATATGATTTGCGTTATCAATACTTGCGTCCATCTCACAACCCAGCATGATGGCCAAAGGTAGCCACCCCATTCCGATTCCAAACAAACTGTCATCACAAGGGTCAGTTGTTAGCGCAAAAACCCCGTTAGTTTCTCGATCAAACCACTGACTACCAAGCATTAAAGCCAGATAACGAGATTCTTTGATCAAAGCTGAAACAGCTTCTAACTCTTCAGTGCTATCAATTTTAGAGCTTTCAGCATCAGCGAATAAGTAAACTCGATCTGTGACAGACAATAATGCAGCTTTAGCGCAAGGGGCAGGGTAATTACTTCGCACATCTTCGAGAGTGCTTTGCACCCATTTTAAATGATTCTCTACAGTAGGATTCATCACACCAGATCTCCATTATGATTGATTAAGCGTAACCAGCTTGGCGGGGTATCAGCTTTTAAACCCTTGGTTGCAGCTGCTGTGCTCTGCTTATGTTTTGCTGTTTTTTTCGCAATAATTCCTTGCCAAAGCAAAGAACGCTCATTTCCTTGTACACGCTCAACGACAATCCACATACCGAACTCCTAAAGCTTAGAGGTTGAGATAATAGTATTGTATCAAACTGCATTAATCCAAAAAACTTGAGCGAATGATTGCATTATTAATACTCTGGACAGCAGCGGTTGCGGCTGCCTGATCAAACTCATCAGTCATGATCGCCTTGCACAGAACAGACCGTGCCGCCGCGCAAGCATTGCGCAAATCAACCAGCAGCTCTACTGCGTCATCATCCAACCCAGCAGCATTAGCGGCAGGAGGATGATCTACAGCAGAACTACCGCCATTTAAAATAGCATTCACAAAAGAATGATTATCGTGCGCCTCAGTGTTAAGATTGCTAGACATCGTTTTACCTTCATTTTTCGATGTTTGTCCGCCACTACGCTTGATGTGATTGCCCAACGCAGTCGAGTGTAGATGGCGGTTTTTTTGTTTTAGAGCTTACCGTTTTCAGTCTACGAGTAAAGTCTACAAAACAAGTCTACAATTGTCCGGTCGGAAAACGCAACGTAAAAGATTCAGACCAGGGAGCAGATCACGGCAACTTGCCTAACACTTAGGATAAGCATACAATTAAAACAAATCTGTTTATGAGACTGTTTGTATGACAACCGAACCAATCACGGAAAAGAAAAAACGCCCGGGTCGTCCGAGAACCATCAATAAAATGGTTACGAGAAACATCGTGATGAGCGAAGAGTACGCTAATGCGGTTCTTGATCAGAATGACGAGAGCTTTAGCGTCACCATTCGTAAGCTGCTGGAAAAGTATAAAGACCGATCCCCAGCCGACTTGGTAATTCCGAACAAAGCAGATTACGATGCGCAGTTTGTAGATTCATCCATTCGGCATGTGGTTTTCGATAAAGAAAGCCATGAGCTTGCTGCTCATCTTGGCCAAGGCAACGTGAACCAAGGTGTTAGAGCCGTTATAAGGTTGCTTATGAATGAATCAAAGGCAGCCCGTTAGTATTTTCGTCCTAACTCCGCTCGATAAGCGCTTTTAAGGCGCTTTTCTAATGCAGCCGACAAGGTAAGACCGTCAGCATCAGCTAGGGTGGTTAGCATCCGGTGTGCTTTCTCACTAATTGTAATGGTTTTCCCAACCCCCATTGCACGCCGTTTTCTTTGCCGAATAGCACCCATCATATTATCCCGCTGCTTCTTGCTTAAATACAGCCCCAGCCAGTTATCAAGACTGCTCACCAAATCCGCTCCATCGAGCTTGATGTCGTAAAACTGGTCTAAAGCTTTAGTTTTGGTTTCCGGCTCCAGCGCTGCAAGGTAGGTACTACTGGACAGGGATTTCCCCACCAGGTAGTGATACATCATTTGCGCATTTCTTTTTTCATCGCTCAACTTCAACACCTCTCAAGACCATATATGTAGCGGCTTTTGCCGTTATCGTTACCTGTCACAAAAGCATAACGTGACAGGTAACGATTAACAATATTACGGCAAGATTATTTTGCTTTAGTTTGATTTATTGCTTGCGTATGTCGTGCGCACGACATACAATAAACACATACTCACAAGCGATAGAGAACTTGAATTATGCAAACAACTACCGTTTCCTCAGCTGCCATTTTCACACCGAAAGAACTTGTATGCCTTGCGCCAGCTGCTGACGACTTTATTAAAGCCAGCTCAGTTGAGATCTTCTTTGGTACTCCACCTGCTGACGACCTAAGCGCATTTTTTGACCGGATGCGTGAAGAATCGAATTTAACAGAGATGTTTCAGGACTTATGCGTGGTTGACCAGTACTCAATGACTCCTTTCGAGGACTTGGCAATATTAATTATTGAAGAGTATGAGCGTGTGAAATACATCGCCATTGAGAGCCAGAAACTCAGTCAGCATTCAAACGATGAAGTAGCGGCACCGGTGCTGTGCTTAGTTGAAAAAATTGAATTACAGGTCATTCAAGATGGCGTTAAAAGAGGCTGCGCCCAGTCACAGCTAAAGCTCGCTCAATGCTTACTAAGCGCCAGCGATCTTACTGTGCCTGATACGCGGCTTGCTTTAGAGCTTTTAAGCAAAGCTTCGTTGCTCGGGAATCTGGATGCTCAAATGCAGCTGGCCGCTATCTATGAGACTGGATATACGGGTGCTGATGGCGTTCATATCGCTCAAGACAAGTACACGGCTTATAGCATGTACTATCGCTGCACAGAGAATGAAGGCCATGACGGTTACGCTCTGGCTTTAGAGAAAGTAGGCGATTACTACTTGGATTCAGACATCCATCATGGAAACTGGGTAAGCCCTGAGTACTCAGCGCAGATGGCGTTCATACGCTATGAGCAAGCTGCTCTGAAAGGCTTGGCCAGCGCTGAGTTCAAGCAAGCGATCTTGCACAAAGAAGGGCGCGGCACGTCTGTAAACATTCCCATGGCGCAATACATGCTTCATAAGTCCTGCAAACAGGGTTACGAGCCAGCTCTGAAAGAGTATGCAGACAACAGAGAGCTGTATACCTGAATCACTTAATGAATTGTCATAGCCAAGCTTCTGTAGGGGAGCTTGGCATCTTCAAGCTTTGTGACTTCACTAAGCGCCAGCCGGTCACTAAACTTTATACCATCCTCATCAGTAGCACACCTTAAACCGACACCCCAGCCCACCCGCACTCTTTATATTTATACCATCCTCCACAGGCAAGCCCACCCCTTTGCACCATTCCCCCGCGTTCTTTCTGCTTTTTCCCCGTCCATTTCCACTCTCTTATGGCTTAATTTGCAGGCTCTGCGCGGTGCTTGCTCAGTTGGCGTTGCCTGGTTGCTCTTTATGGCCTGTTTCTTCCCGCTGGGCATGGCGCGTATTTTTATTGCGGTACCGCATTTTGCTTTTTCGTTACCGCTTTTTTATGTGGGAACGCATTGTCATTGTTACCGCTTTAGCGCCAGCACAGTTATGTGTGAGCGTGTTAGAGCGCTAACGCCTATCGGCGGTGACGCAAAAGCATAGGGATAGCGTAGCTTTACTGGAATCGCTTTGTTTGTGATTTCGCATGGATATGCGCCAGCGCAAAAAGCTGTGACTTGCGGGGGGGCTTTGGTGACGTACTGAAGGGGAGTCGCTGTTGTATTGGTTACGCTTTTTGCGTTACCGCTAATGATCGTTATCGTTTTTTCTTGTGTAAACGTAAGTTATAACGCTTACGATTAAAAGCACAATGAAATCTATTAATAAAATCATTGTTCATCTGGTCTGTGTTTGCGCAATGTATGACGTGCTGTCCAGCTGCTGCGTTGACGCTTTTGATTGAGGTAACACATTAAAGCTTAGGACCACTGCTGAGCTTCTCTGCGCTGCCTAAGTTTTTACTTGCTGACTGATTATGATCGGGGAAACGCACAGTACTGAACCACATCATTCTTTTGTCACTCATCTGGATTCTACGAGGACAATGTTCACCGAGTTCACCCCAGTATTTGTTAACGAAACCCTCACCGTAGATTTCGTTGGCCTCTTCAAGCGTGAACAATTGATCTTTATGTGGCTTCTGATCTGGGTATTGCTCTACCAGGCGATAACGCAATTGATGTGATACCGAATTATCAGCGGTATCGCTATCAGGGTTAGCCTCAATGGTTGATGACATTGTTTTAAGCGGTGACAAGCATTGACGGTTAGCAAGGCTTTTCTTGGCAACGTTATGAGCGAACACGTTTAAGGTGTTAGCCATTTCAATAAAGCGCTCAGCTTCAATGTTTTCGTCACCGAAATACACTTTCATGTTAGCCATAAGATGATCGAGCACGTCATCTTTCAGTTGTTCACTGGTCAGTACGTAATCTCTTGGATTTGTGTTACCGCTTTTTGTGTTATCGCTCATACCGTGGCACCGCTTACAGTGTGAAATAGTATTATTGTATCGAATAATAATGATAAGTTAGCACATCAACTTTGCTGGCGCTAATGCGTTACCGAAAAAGCTTTATTTGGAAGCGTATAATAAGGCGATACCGCGTAAAAAATGCGCGTCGGGGAGCCATTGCCTGTAAAGTCGGTCAATAGAAGCAGCCTACGGCTGGAAGGGCAGGGAAAAAGCACCGCGATTGCGGGGATTCAGGCAGAGAAAATGCGGCAGGATATACCGAGAATGGGCAGGTTGATTTAATTGCTTGCTTGCCTGTGGAGGATGGTATAAATTAGCTGTAAATCAACTTACTTAATATGTGTGCAAGGTGGCTAATATGAAAAACGGAATGCTGGTTGAAGTTAAAAACTTGGGCGTGCCTGTCCAGCACCCATCACAAGACAGCAATACCGGCTACGTCTTGCGCTGGTCATCTGACCCCCAAGTCTCACCTCAAGCGCCAGCCCACATCATCATCGGTAGCGCAGAGTTTCAGCGCTTTGTTAAGCTGGCGCTCCCCGAAGAGTTCTTGAATAAAGCGGCGATGGTTATCCACCCCGTAGTCATTAGCGACGGGCAAACAGCTATCAGCCGCAATGAAGCCATCAAAGCCGGTGCCTCAAGCGAAAGCTGGGATAACGTAAGGTCGATTCTGCTCATCGTCGGCAAAAGCGGCGGCAACGCAGAAGCCATTAGCAAGGAATGGTACGGCAGCC
>ASRL01000024.1_pt1 | contig 47906 bp, 32 predicted proteins | sample 692978 | NCBI WGS metagenome assembly ASRL01 (sample SAMN02169241, study PRJNA158439) | bioreactor metagenome | isolation source: day 67 sample from continuous culture bioreactor inoculated with sediment... | place: Germany: Bremen | reverse complement strand
GGTGCTGTGGGAGGTCGGAAAAGTTATTCAACTTTTCCTCCTACCCGATTGCCCATGTATAAAGAATCAAAAGATGAAGTCTTAAAACTAGATCTGAGTTGATTAGTCGAAAATTATATTGTGAAAAGTTTAGAACATGCGCTTAAAATCATGTTCAGAGTAACCGGGAATTTCATTCTTTACCCAAGGCATGGAGGTGTCTTGGACGAGTAAACCGGCATCTGGATTTTTAGGAATATCTTTTTTCCCCAACAGGAGCCATTGATTACCGTTGATGCCGGCAATTTCATTTCCGGATTTCAAAAAATCAATCGTTTTCTGTCGCATTTTAAGAAGAATGTCTTTATGGAAAACACTTCCAGACAAATTTCGCGTTTCTTTGGGATCCGTTGATTTATCAAATAAAAATTCTTCTTGATCAGGCGCGCTGAAAAAATATTTCCAATCTTTACTAGCAGCCATGTAGGTTGAGCAACTCGCTCGCCAAAGATCATCATTATCTGAAAAAGTTTGAGAGGTTAAGGTAGCGTTTTCCACGACATCACTTTTGTTATAATAGGCTAGCTGTCCAAAAACGACCTCTCTATCCGAATTACCGGTTAATATATCATGCATATCAACTCCATCTAGCTTGTGGCTGTTAATTGTCCCTTCGCCAAGGCTCAAGAAAGTGGGAGCTAAATCAATTAGACTGACAGGTGTATCGCAAGTTTTTCCGCCGTCAAATCGGTTAGGCATTGATAAAATCATTGGGATTTTAGCTGATGTATCGTGGAAACTACGTTTACCAAAACAATTGTAGTCACCAAGATGTTCGCCATGATCAGAGGTGAAAACAATCAATGTATTATTTAATTGCTTGCTTTCTTCTAATGTGTTCATAATTTGACCAATTTGGTAGTCGATAAAAGAGATGCAGGCATAATAATACGCTTTTATTGATCGAATTAAATTTTTATCAATCCCTTGATCTTTATATTTATAACGGTTTTGACATTTGTTAACATATGTTTGTAGTGATTCGACATCATCGGGAACCATAGGAAGGGGCATTAAAGAACTTCGATAAAGTTTATGCCAAGGATTAGGTGGTGTAAACGGTGGATGCGGGTGTATAAAACTTGAAAAAAGATACCAAGGATCTTTAGAATTTTCTTGCTGTTTAATAAATGCTTGCGTTCGTTGACGAATCCAGCTTGTAGGATGAAGTTCTGCAGGTAATTGAGAAGGTTGAGGTGTATAATACATTTCACCTCGTATACCATGCGGTTCGCAAATATAATCATAGCCTTTATCTTTTAAAAGCTCTAAATACGGTTCTCGTTCAAGGGGGAGGTCAGTAAGTTCTTCTTGTCGTTCGCGTCCGTCAAAACCGCGTAATGCTTCTGAATCAGGCTCAAAATGACATTTTCCGATGCCGTATGTGTAATATCCTGCATTGGATAAACCTTTCATGAAAGATTCTCGGTTATCGGTTGGCATTGAAGAATTTTCATACGTTTTTGTGTTCATAGGATACTGTCCATAAATCATAGAACAACGAGCAGCAACACAAACAGGTGAAGGTGTATATGCATTTGTGAAAGCAACTCCCTGCTTAATTAAACGGTCAATATTGGGTGTTTTAATAATGGGGTTCCCCAAAGCATGAATAGTATCAAAGCGCATTTGATCAACAAATATATGAAGTATATTTGGCTTTTTAGAATTTTGCATTACAAAACTTCCTTTCTTTTTTAGTCAAAATAAATATTATTACAATTCTATTATAAAGAGTTATTATGGTATAATATTTAGTGAAAACAAAGAATGAATTGCACAAAACAAAGAAAAGGGTGATAAATGATGAAAAATGAAAGTAAAAAAATTATAATAGAAAAAAAGAGACACATTAGTTTAGATGAAATCAATCCCTATATCAGAAGAGCGTCAAAGCATTTGATTGAAGGTGGAATGGATACAGGGATAAGACTGAATATTCATTATCAACTACATTATATTTTCAAAGGGAAAGGGACTTTTATAATTGGAGCAAAACACTTTGAAGTCGGGGAAGATGATTTTTTGATTTGGTGTCCGGGTGAAGAACATCGTATTGTCTCAAATAAAGAAGATCCATTACAAGTTATTGGTATTCAGTTTGATTTTACTAGGAAATTTCATCAGGATAATTACCCTTGTATCCATTATAATCATTCAAATTTTTCTTGGAACAAAATAAATGAAATGATACAAATAAAAGAAATAGAAACGATTCCGTCATATACAAAAGTATTAGAGCCAAAGAGTATAAAAGAATACCTTGAAGATATAGTTCGTTTATATGAATTAAATGGCACCTATGCACAATATATTATGAGTGGATTATTAAAAGCTACTCTAATTCGTATCTTTGAAGATGAGTCAGGTTATGATACCAAATTTAAAATAAAAAAAGAAGTTGTTATGGAATTAATCGATTATATTCATAAGCATTATAGAGAAAAATTGACCAATGTTTTCCTAGGAAACCGATTTGGTTACCACCCCAATCACCTAAATCAAATGGTATTGAAGCAAACAAATTATACAATACAACAATACATTATTCATATTCGCATGAATAAAGCCATTGACTTGATAGCTAACACGAATCATTCTATAAGTGAAATAGGGAATCTAGTCGGAGGATATAGTGTCCATTATTTTTCAAGATTGTTTAAAAAGAAAACTGGATTAAAGCCGAGTGACTTTCGAAAAACACCATTTTAATCATTATATAATAAAATAGTAGATATCCTCATGATTTTAGTCAATATTATTAGTTCAATAGAATGCATACATCGTTTACAATATAAAAGTAACAAAAATATCTGTTTTGGAAGGAGAAAATATGAAGAATAGCACAAAGAAAATATGGGGATTGCTACTTGCTTTAATTATTATTGTATCAATGGCTGGATGTGGAAATGACGCATCAACGGATAATATGACAGATGGAAATGATGCAGGTGGAACGACAAATGAACAGACATCAGAACAAGCGAATCAAGAAAATAATTCAGAGGAAAAAGAAACGATTGAAATTGAATTATGGAATATTGCAACAGCAGGTGATGATAAGCTTAATGCAGCAGTCGAAAATGCCATTAAGACAATCGAATCAGAAAGACCGGATATTAAGATTAATCTGAGCTCTTCGGATGGTGATGCCTATAAAACAAAAATCAAAACCGCAGTTGCTGCCAATGAAATGCCGGACATTTTTTATACATGGCTCCCAGGCTATTCTCAAGCGTTCGTGGATTCGGGCAGTGTGCTAAAACTTGATGACTATTTAAGTCAAGATGCCAAAGACAATATAAATATGGAAGCGGTTCAATCAGGAAATGGAACATATGATGGAATATATGCCTTACCGATAGAGGTCAAAATGGGAGTTCTATACTGCAATACTCAATTGTTTGATGAATATAATATCCAAGTACCTGATAACTATGAAGAATTATTAACGGCAGTTCAAGCATTTAATGAAGTGGGTATACAGTCTATTAATGCTCCGGGAAAACGTATTTGGCCGGTTATGTGGTTATATGATATTCTTGCTGTTAAGACAGTCGGCGCAGAAGCTTCAATAAGTGCCTTAAAAAAAGAAGCATCTTTTGATCAAGAAGGCTTTATGGAAGCCGCACTTAAAATGCAAGAACTTGTCGATGCAAATGCTTTTGTTGAAGGTGCTATAGGATTGGATAATCCAGAAGCTGATGCGGAATTTATGAATGGTAATGTACCTATGTATTTCATGGGAACATGGGCGGCGCCAACATTTGCTGATCCTAAAAATCCTGTTGCGGAAGGTCTAATAGCTAAAAGATTTCCAGGAGTTGGTAATGGATTTGATAATGATATGCTAGGCGGAACCGGTGATGGTTACATGGTAGCTGATTCGTCAGAGCATAAAGAAGAAGCTGTTTGGGTTGTTGAAAGATTCACTAAGTTAATGTGCGAAAGTGATGTTACCTTATTTCCGGTTTGGAATGTTGAAAAAGATTTTTCGGGAATGGCCCCGGTATTTAATGATTTAAATCAAATTTTTTCTGAAGCAGAAGGCTTTGTTATTTGGTGGGATACCTATATGAATGGTGACGATGCACAAACGCATAAAAATTTGGTTTTAGAACTATTTGCAGAAGTGAAAACGCCTGAAGAGTTTATGGAAGGTATGAAAGCAATAAGTGATAAACAATAATATCAACTATCGCCTAGGATAAATTACCTAGGCGATACAGAACAAAGGTGGAAAAAAATGAATAAAACATTTTCAAATAAAGTTGCAATTATGGTATTTGTATTACCTTCGTTTATATTATTTACGATTATTGTGGTTGTGCCGGTTGTTATGTCCTTTTATTATAGTTTGTTCGACTGGGATGGGATCTCTCAACCGGTATTTATCGGATTCGAAAATTATATAGAGCTATTTGTAAAAAAAGACATTGGATTTATGCCGGCTGTTTTTAACGCAGTTAAAATTGCCTTGGCCTCACTATTTATTCAAATTCCATTAGGGTTGATTCTTGCCCTTCTATTAGCCGAAGGTGTTAAAGGTGAAAAATTTTTCAGAACCATTTATTTTATACCCTTTATTTTATCAGCAGTTGTTATCGGACAATTGTGGATGAAACTATATCATCCCAAATATGGGATGCTGAATCAACTTTTAGAGCTATTTGGGTTAAAAGGGTTCACTGGATTTTGGTTAGCTGATCCGGACAAAGCCTTAACCGCGGTTATCATTCCTATTATATTTCAATTTTTAGGCTATTATATGTTGTTGCTGTATGCAGGAATAAAAAATATTCCTGATAGTGTCATAGAATCTGCAAAAATAGATGGAGCTACCGGCTTTAGATTAAACTATCATATTAGGATTCCTTTGCTTGCACCGATACTAAAGATATGTAGTACCTTTGCAGTTGTAGGTTCCATGAAAGTATTTGATATCATCTATGTTATGACAAATGGAGGTCCGCTTCATGCAACAGAAGTTCCTAGTACGCTTTTAATAGATATTCTTTTTATGCGTGGCCGATACGCACTTGGAAGTACAATTGGCTTTTTTATTTTTATAGAATGTATGTTACTTACAGTTATAATACAATGGATTTTTAGAAATTCACAAGAATATGTTGGTAATTAGTATAGAATATATAGGTGGTGTGACAAGATGAGAATTACAAAAACGATAATTAAGTACTTTTTTTTGATAGTTATGGCGACAATTCAAATTGTTCCTTTAATATGGTTATTTCTTTTTTCGTTGAAAGATAATAATCAGATATTTGGTAAAAGTAGCTTTTCGCTTCCGTCTCCTGTTGTATTCGAAAACTATTCATTTGCCTTCACGCGAGGCGGGGTAGGAAGATATTTTTTGAATAGTGTCATTGTTTCTGGGCTAACGGTATTTTTGGTGGTCATTTTATCATCAATGGTGACATATGCAATCATTCGAATGAAGTGGAAATATCAGAAAATAGCATATGTCTATTTCTTAATGGGTTTAATGATACCGATTCATTCAGGCCTTCTGCCCTTATTCATTGTTTTGAAAAGCTTGGGGATATTAAATACAAGGATTGCCTTAATCGTTCCTTATACAGCCTTTGGGCTTTCAATGGCGATTATGATTATATCCGGTTTTATTGTTGCAATTCCAAGAGAATTAGAAGAAGCCGCGGCAATTGATGGAGCGAGTATTTATAGAATTTTCTACATTATTGTGTTACCATTAATCAAACCTGCTTTAGCTGCTATTACGATTATTACCTTTAAAAACTCATGGAATGAAATGATGATGGCCACAGTTTTTATAAATAAGCCTGAATTAAAAACATTGACTGTTGGAATAAACTCTCTTACAGGAGAGTATTTGACAGAGTGGGGCGTTATTGGAGCCGGATTAATGATTGCATCCTTACCAATTATTATTGTCTACCTAATATCTAGTGATAAGATTCAAAAAGGTTTAATTGCAGGTGCAGTCAAAGGTTAAACTAAAGGAGACGGATTTAAATTGAAAATTCGAAGAAAAGTTTTACCGAATAAAATGAATAGCCGAATTCTTTTATATTCAATGTTAATGATTGTTATCTCAATAATAGTGAGCAACCTGATATATAGACATATTAACAGCCAAATTCAGTTTGAGTCAATTAGTGAAGTAAACAAGCAGACAATGGTATATGTAAAATCAAATATTGAAAATGTTATTGATAGTGTCAATTCCTACTCGAAATTAATCATAAGTAATGAAGATGTTCAAAGCGCACTAGATGAAGATAAGGACAAACTTCTTCGAAGGCAGGCTTTATTATTACAATTAAATAACTATATGGAGACAACACCTTTTATTAGTGATATCTACTTATCTGATTTGGAAGGGAATTTATATGTTGCCTATAAAGACAAATCGATTAATCCGCAGTATTTAAATTCAAAAGTTGTCGAACAAGCGATTCGAGATAATGGAAGCTATTCCCTACATGTTAATGGGGGGGATTATTTTGATAGTTATGGTGAATCCTCCTTTGTATCCTTTGTAAGAGCAGTAAAGGACCTAAATACCCAACAAATAATGGGAGTTTTAGTTATTAATATTCCGACATCATCTTTGCTTAGCAATCAGGAGACGTCTCATAATAATTTGATTCGTGATTTATATATTGTATCAAATGAAGAAAGTATTGTTCATACGGGTATATTGCAAGATGAATTGTATCGATATAAGCCTGACTTGAAAAGAGTAAACAATGATATTATAAAAAAAGTTGATTATGAGAAACAAGAATTTTTAGTATCATCACTATGGATGGAAGCTCCGGATTGGCATGTTGTTAGTGTTATTTCATTAAATCAATCGAATATGGTAACGGATAATTATAAATGGGCAACATTGATTATGTTCATTATAAACTTAGCATTTATCTTTTTTGGAGTTGCATTGTTTTCAAGTCTTTTTGTGCGACCGATGAAAGTAATGATTGCAAAGATAAGGCGGAATGGAGAAAAACTTGAACTGATCAATTTGAATACAAATATTTTTGAACTAAGTCAGCTTGAACAAGAATATAATGAAATGATTCATAAGATTAAAGCGCTAATTAAAAATAAAGTTGATGAACAAAAAAGTTTGAGAAAAAAAGAATTAGAACTTTTACAGGCTCAAATAAAACCACATTTTTTATATAATACATTAGATACAATCAAACTCTTATCCAAAAAAGGTGAGAATGAAATGGCCTTTCAGGCGGTAAAAGCACTTGGAAAATTTTATAGAACGAGTCTTGGAAAAGGTGAAGAAGCTATTCGTATTTCGGAAGAATTTGAGATTATAACAAATTACATGAAAATTCAAAGATTTAGATACAAAGGAATTTTTGAGCTTCAGACGTATTTAGAAACAAGCATTTCAGAATATAAAATCCTAAGATTAATCTTACAGCCACTAGTTGAAAATGCTCTCTATCATGGGATAAAGCCAAAAGGGGAAAGTGGAATCATATTTGTACGTGCATATAAAGAAGATGGTCAAATCAAACTCATTGTAGAAGATGATGGAGTTGGTTTTGATGTTGATATTTTATCAGATAAAGACGATGAGAATGTTCCTAAGTTGAATGGGTATGGTGTGAACAATACGATTGAAAGACTACGTATTTATTATGATAATAAAGTGAATTTTAAGATAGAAAGTCAACGAGGTATAGGAACCAAAATAACTATCTCTATTCCGGAGAGCGTGATTATTAAACAAAGTAGTTTGGGTGAATATGATGAATGATAAATTTAAAGTCATCATTGTCGATGATGAAGAAAGTGCGAGAGAACTTATAAAACTAAGTATTGATTGGCAAAGCTTGAATTATGAAGTGATTGGAGAAGCTAATAATTCTGAAGAAGCATTAGCTCTTATTGAGCATGCTTCGCCTGATTTGGTACTAACGGATATACATATGCCCTACATGGATGGAATTGAATTTAGTGAAAAAATTATTGCACAATATCCGGAGATGAAAATCATAGTTATCACAGGCTATGATGATTTTGAATATGCGCAGAGAAGCATAAAGGCCGGAGTATATGATTATATCGTCAAACCTATTGACGAAGACGAGGTTGTAAAAGCCTTAGAGAAAGTATATAGGGAAATTCATGAAGAAAGAAAAATACAAGATAGTTATGGGTGGCTAAAAGAACAACTCCAAAAAGAACTTCCCTACTTAAAAGAAAAGTTTTTAGTTGATTTACTCTATAGTCATATGGAAGAGGACGATTATATACGAAGAAAAAAATTCACAGAAGTTAAGTTTACATCCTCTTTTTTTCAGGTTACAGCTATTGAAATAGAGGCAATTGTCTCAAGAAATCAAGAATCCTATCTTTGCTATGCTTTTATTGATAAGATAAGAAACGTTTTAGAAAGAATACAAGGTGTTGAATTATTTATTGATAATGCAAACAACATTATACTTTTAAATACCAATCAAGCCAATGTTTCAGAGATGAATGAATGTATAGATATCATTATTCGACGCATATTAAATCATCCGGATATCGTATATATGATAGGCATTGGAAGTTGGTACCAGGGATTTAATAAAGTTAAACTGTCTTATAGGGAAGCGTTGGAGGCGATTGCCAATAAAATTGTATCTGGAACCAATCAAGTAATTATGTATGATGATTTGATTATTTCTAAACCCTATCAAGATGAATTAGATGATTCGTGGGAAAATAAGTTGTTGATTTATATAAAAAGTGGAGTGATTAACCAAGCGCTTGATCTTACCAATCAGGTCTTTGAAAAAGTGATGTCTCAAGAAAAAATCCAATTAAAGGCTTTGAGGCTAAAAGCCTTTCAAATACTTATACTCATTGTTAATTCGATGGCAGAAATTGGTATGAATATCGATGAAAAAAAGTATATGGGTGAAGACGTTTTTGAAGAACTTGTTCAGGCGAAATCCTTGCCGGATTTAAAAAAAATTGTTTGTTCATATATTGAAGTTGCATGTGGATTAATTAATGCGGAACATTTAAACAAACAAAATTCCATTATTGATAATATTGATCAATTTATTTTGGATAATATGCATACATCTTTATCACTAAATGATATTTCTGATCAATTTCATATAAATAAGAGTTATTTGAGCCGGATATATAAAGAACGTACAGGAATGACTTTAGGGGAACGAATATTATCAAAAAAAATGGAGAAAAGCATTGAACTTCTTACACTAACAGATAAAAAAGCCTATGAGATTGCTGAAGTAGTGGGATATAATGATCCCAATTATTTTGGAAATACGTTTAAAAAATATACAGGAAAGTCAATTAGTGAATTTCGAAAAGAACAAAGAAAAAAGAAAAATGATTAAAATACGTCTATTTTGAAAGGAATAAAGATGAATAAAGATTTAAAATACAAAGATAGCAAGATAGCAATTACTGAACGCGTGGATGATTTATTAAATCGAATGACAGTTGAAGAAAAGGTTGCACAAACGATATCAATAGATACAACGACATTGCTTGTTCATGAAGGCGATCAGAAAACTCTTTTTGAATTAGGACAAATTCAAGATGAAAGACTTAAAAGATTACTTGTTCATGGGATTGGTGCTTTTCAGCTACCGGGAAAAAATATGTCTCCGGAAAAAAGTGCTATCTATCGAAATATTCTTCAAAAATATATTCAAGAAAATACACGTTTAAAAATACCGGTGCTTTCGCAAGAAGAATGCCTCATGGGACATCTTGCTGTGGGGTCGACAATGTTTCCAAGACCTATTGGTCTTGCAGGAACATTTGATACCCAATTGATAGAAGAAATCTACAATGCTATTGGAAGAGAGACTAGAGTGAGAGGTGGACATCAAGCGTTTACACCTGTTCTTGATATTGGAAGAGATCCGCGTTGGGGGAGAATTGAGGAAACATTTGGTGAAGATACGTATTTAGTTTCTAAAATGGGTGTGGCCGCAGTGAAAGGTTTACAAGGTGGCGGTGAAGGTGTATCAAGTGCGCATATTATTTCATCACCTAAGCATTTTGCAGGATATGGACAATGTGCAGGTGGTAGAAACTTCGCTCCGACGAACATTCCCCTACGACAGCTTAGAGATGAAATACTACCACCCTTTAGATTGGCCGTCACTGAAGCCAAAGCTAAAGGTATCATGCCATCTCACTCAGATATAGATGGTATTCCTTGTCATGGAAATAAGTGGTTATTAACAAGTGTTTTAAGAGAAGAATGGGGCTTTGATGGTATTGTTATCAGTGATTATAATGATGCATTGCGATTAAATATATTACATGCGATTGAAGAAAATCCTCAAGAAGCTGCAATAAAAGCTTTAGATTCCGGCCTGGATATGGACATACCATCTGGATCGGCCTATGAGCATTTGATAGAAGCGGCGAACAAATCAGAAAAGGTTATGGAATTATTGGATAGGTCGGTTTCAAGAATCTTAAAAGTAAAGTTTGAATTAGGGCTTTTTGAAAATATTTATGCCGATCCCGAAGAGGCAAAAAAAATCGTTAACTGTAAAGAACATAGTGCCCTTGCAAAAAAAGCAGCGGATAAAACCATTATTCTGTTGAAAAACGAGAACAATACCTTACCCCTATATAAAGAAAAAATAAAATCGATAGCCGTCATCGGGCCCAATGCAGATCCTGTTGAGTTCAGCTACTATAGTGCAAGGCCGAATGTGGGTATCAGTATACTTGATGGAATTAATGAAAAAGTTGGTGATAAAGTTAAAGTTTCTTATGCAAAAGGGTGTCATATTACTAAAGATAATGAAGTCATAGAAACAGAAACAGAAATCATTGTTGATAATCCTAACTTATATACATTAGAAGAAGAGTTGGATTCTATTAATGAAGCTATCGAGATAGCCAAGTGTTCAGATGTTGCAATTGTCTGTATTGGCGGTTCTCCGAATTCAAGTCGAGAAGCAGTGACGCTACAAAAAAATTATGGTGATAATGCGTCACTAGATTTAGTGGGACAGCAGACCGAGTTATTAAGAAAAGTATTAGAAACAGGCACCCCAACGATTGTTGTATTAATCAACGGAAAACCTTTATCCTGTAGTTATGTTTATGAGAATGCACCAGCAGTTCTTGAAGGATGGTACTTAGGTCAGGAAACAGGAAGAGCTATTGCAGATGTAATATTTGGCGATGTTAATCCAGGAGCTAAACTACCTGTAACCATTGCACGATCGGCAGGACATTTGCCGGCGTATTATTCTCAAAAATCAACAGGATTTTTAAAGGATTATTTGTTTGAAAAAGAAGGTCCACTATTTTGTTTTGGTTATGGTCTTAGTTATACAACATTTGAATATAATCAGCTTGAATTATCAAAAGAAATGATAAATATGAATGAATCAGTTGAAGTGAGTGTTTATGTTACAAACACAGGAAGCAGAGCCGGTGATGAGATTGTTCAAATGTACATTAAAGACAAGGTGGCTTCGGTTACAAGGCCAGAAAAATTACTTAAAGGATTTAAGCGTATTACACTCGAACCAGGAGAACGTAAAAAAATTATCTTTACAGTAACAACAAAAGATTTAGAGTTTACAGGGGTTGATTACAAACCGACGATTGAGCCGGGAACTTATTACATCATGGTTGGTTGTAACAGTGAAGATTACCATACGGTTAAGCTTAAAGTAAATAAATAAAGAAATTGTATTTTATTGTTTTGAAGGGTATGCATATGATAAAAAATAAAAAAAAATTTAGTAAAATAATTCGTATTTGGTTTATAACATATATCATCATGTTGGTTCTGCCGCTTCTTATTAATTTTTTCTTATTTAGGCATTCAAGTACTATTATTGAAGAAGAAATTAGTCGGACGCGAAGTGCAGGACTCATGCAGCTGCAATCAAGTATTGATGAAAAACTAGCATCATTAAGAAGGACTGCAGTTATGCTAGCCAATGATCCCAAAGTTTTTGGTGTACTCAAAGCAAATAGAAATAATGAGCTTGAATCATACCGATATGAAATATTAGAGTTAATAAAGTATAAGGAAATATTAAAAGTAAGTAATTCAGATATTGACAACATTTTAATATATTTAAATTCAAATAAGCGCCTGATATATGATGGCGCTTATTTGACTGACCAATATGTTTATGATTATTACGTGGATAAGGAAATCTATACGAATCATGAACAATGGATTGATCATATGAAACAACAGTATAAAAGTGAATATATAACACAGTCGTTATTTCAAGATAATATTGCATTTGCGATGTCGTTGCCCTTTAATTCGAATAAGGTAGATAATGATAATTTGTTTGTGAGTATAGAAAAAAAGAAAATAGTGTCCAATTTAAAAGACTACGAATTATCAGATAAGGCCGTAATATATATATTGGCTAAGAATAATGAAATCATAGCATCTTCTAATGATTTTACTCCGATTCAGGCATTTAATTATAATGCTTTGAGTGATATAGGCGATTATGTTTATGATGAAAATGACAATAAACAAATGGTCGCTTTTTCAATTAAATCAGAAATTAATGATTGGAAATATGTTGTTTTAACAGATGTAACAGACTTTCAAGCTAAAAAAAATAATTACACGCAGATGGTTATTCTTGCGACCATATTAAATCTAATTTTAGGAACACTGCTTGCCTATGAATTTTCCAGAAGAAATTATAAGCCTGTCAAGAAAATAATTAATATGGTGTCAGAAAAATATCAACAAACAGGTGTTGACAGCCAAGAAGAATATACATATTTGCAGTCTGCTTTTGAAAAAACATTTTTTAGATTAGATTCACTGGAAGATAAAGTCGAAGAACAAAAAAATCTACTTAGAAAAAATTTTATTAGTCGATTACTTAATGGTGATTTTAATGATATGGAAACAATTAAAAATAGAATGGGACAATTTGACATTAAGCTAGAGTATGAATTGTTTATGGTCATCATTATACAGGTGCATACACTCGAACGAGAAAAATCAAGACATGACCTCGTTCCCTTCGTTAAAATAGGTGAATATTTTCAGGAAATATTAAAGCATCATTCGAACATGTTTTATAGTGTTCAAAATAATCAGATTGTTATTGTAACAAATACCAGTAAAAGTACATGGAATAACATGCATACACAAATCTATGATTGGGTTGAGCAATTAAAAGAGGAATTAGATAAAGTCATATTGATTCAGCTTAATGTTGCCGTTAGCAATTGCTATAAATCCCTTCTTGATGTTCCGGAAGCTTATCAAGAAAGTCTCAGTTGTTTAGACTATATTCAAAAATATGAATCGGATTCGGTGATGTTCTATGAAGAAATCCAAGGCAATGAACCGTATTATTATCCTTTAAGTGAAGAACAGATATTGACAAACTATATAAAAAACGGTGATGCTCAAAAAGCGAAAGATTTGCTAAAAGTATTATATAAGAAAAACTTTGATATTAATAACATCGGTATTAATGTTGGGAAAAATCTAATCTTTGATATAAGTGCGACAGTACTTAAATCGATGGGAAAATTAAATCAAAAAAACATAATAGATCAAGATAAAGAGCTTATGAAAATTATCGGGGCAAAAAGTTTATCAGATATGCAAAAAAAATTAAATGTTTTAATGGAGAAAGTGTGTCAGTTCTATACAGAAAATATAGAAGCAGAGCAATCTGTTCTTCTAAGTGAAAAAATTGATGCTTATATAGAAGGTCATTTTATGGATAGTGAACTTAATGTTTCAACATTGGCAGATTATTTTCAGTTAACACCATCGTATTTGACTAAATTATATAAGAGTGAAAAAAACATTAGCATTCTAAAAAAAATAAATCGCGTTCGCATTCATCATGCGAAAGAATTGCTTTTAAATACAGATTTATCAATAAATGATATAGCAAATAAGGTCGGTATATTACATGATACAAGTTTTATCCGTATTTTTAAAAGTATTGAATATATTACTCCTGGTCAATACAGACGACAAAATGTAGAAAATGTTAAGAATATGCATAAATGATAGGACCTAATTCCTGCTTTTACAAGCTTTTTTCGTTTTTGTAAATAGACTTTTGATTAAAATCAATACATAATGACCTTGTCAAGTTAATATCTTTCTTGGCGGAAACTATTTATATTATGAAAATTGGGAGGAATACAAACATGAAAAAAGCAAATGTCAAAGGATTAGCATTATTACTAATTATGATAATGATGTTTAATCTACTTGTAGGTTGTGGCAAAACAGAAAGTGAAGAATCAAATGAAACAGATGAAATGAATCAAGTTGAATCAGAAAATAATGAAGACGTAGCAACGGAAGTATCCGAAGTATATCCATTAGAAGGTGACCATAAATTAACATACTGGGTTAACTTTTTTTCACATCCGGAATATGCAACACAAGGAGAAACTCCTTTATATGAAGAAGTAACCAAAAGAACCGGTATAGAAACGGAATGGATTGTACAATCAGCACCAGAAGCATTTAGTTTGCTGGCTGCTTCAGGAGAAATACCAGATCTTATACTATATAACTTTATAACAAGCTATCCAGGAGGACCTCAAGCAGCACTCGATCAAGGATTAATCATGCCTTTAAATGACTATATGCAATATGCTCCTAACCTTGTGAAATACTTAGAAGAAAATCCGGAAGTTGATAAACAAATTAAAACCGATGATGGAATTTATTATACATTCCCACGTATTCGAGGTGGAGACTTCTTAAAAACATTTGTAGGCCCAATGGTTAGAAAAGACATACTTGAGCAAACAGGTCTTGATACACCTGAAACAATTGAAGATTGGCATAAAACGTTAATAGCATTTAGAGATTTAGGTATTCAGTCTCCCCTTACATCCGAGATGCCTATTATCCAATCGACAAATGCATTTGTAGGTGCATACAACACTTCTTTTGATATGCATCTTGAAGATGGGAAAATTGTCTATGGTCCAATACAACCCGGATTTAAAGAATTTTTAAAAACATTTGCTCAATGGTATCAAGAAGGGTTGATTGATAAAGATATTGCAAGTCTAGACAAAGCACAAGTGGCTGCTAAAATGACTTCAGGTCAAGCGGTATCAGCCGTTGGACATACAGGTAGCCGGATGGGAGCATGGTTGAGCGCCATGTCAGATGATCCAAGTTATGGGTTGATTCCTACGCAATATCCAGTCCTAAATGCAGGCGATTACCCGGAATTTGGACAAAGTGATCCTGCGTATAATGGAATTGGAACCAGCATTAGTACCCAATGTGAAGATATTGAAGCAGCAATGCGACTCTTAGATTATGGCTATAGTGAAGAGGGACATATGCTTTATAACTTTGGTATTGAAGGTGAAAGTTATGAGATGATTGATGGTTATCCAACCTATACAGACTATATTATGAATAATCCGGATGGCAAAAATGTTGGGGAAATGTTGATGGCATATACACATTCGGCCTACTTTGGACCAATGGTTCAAGATGTGCGTTACATGGAACAATATGCTCAGTATCAAGAACAAAAGGACGCCATCAATATTTGGAAAGACACGAATATCAAAAATAGACAATTACCTCCAGTGACACTTTCAAAAGAAGAAGTGGATAATGTCGCTTCGATACAAAGTGAAATTACAGCTTATGCAGACGAATTTTTCTATAAAGTCTTATTTGGTGCATTAGATGTTGAAGCAGAATGGGATAATTATGTCGAAACAATTAATAAAATGGGGCTCGATGAAATGCTGTCAGCGCATGAGGCAGCACTTGAAAGATATAATAATCGTTAATTAGTTCTGTTATATTTCGAATCCCCTTGCAAACTGCTTGGGGATTCCTTATTGGAGGAAAAATGAAAAAAAATTATATTCAAATCATAAAATCAGATTTCAAAAGAAATAAAGTTCTCTACCTTATAATTTTGCCTGTGCTTATCCATTTTATACTCTTTAGATATTTGCCTATGTATGGTGCAACAATAGCATTTAAAGATTTCACACCTATGAAAGGCATTGCAGGGAGTGAATGGGTTGGCTTTAAACATTTTTTGAAATTTTTCACAAGTTTCTATTTTTTTAGAGTTCTGAAAAATACCTTTGCATTAAGTTTTCTGCAAATTCTTTTTGGATTTCCAATACCAATCATATTTGCTATTTTACTTAATGAAGTCTCAAATAAATATTTTAAAAAAGTGATTCAAACCGTCACCTATTTACCCCACTTTATTTCCCTAGTTGTTATTGCAGGAATGATTGCTCAATTTAGCTCGCAAAATGGCATATTTAATGATTTAATCGTTTTATTTGGAGGGTCAAGAGAGTCCTTGCTACAAAATCCTGACAATTTTAGATTTATTTATATTGCATCTGATATTTGGCAAAAGGCAGGTTGGGAATCAATTATATACTTAGCTGCATTAATGGGAATTGATTCAAGTCTTTATGAAGCTGCAGGAATTGATGGGGCAAATCGGTTTAAAAAAATAATACATGTCACATTACCTGGATTGACTCCAACAATAATTATTATGTTGATAATTCGTATTGGAAGAGTTATGGAAGTGGGATTTGAAAAAATTATACTCTTGTATAACCCTGCGACTTATGAAGTTGCAGATGTTATCTCTTCATATGTCTATAGGGTTGGACTCATTGACTTAAATTGGAGCTATAGTTCAGCCGTTGGAATATTTAATGCAATCATTAACCTTAGCTTTTTGTTTATGGCAAATAAGATTAGTCGAAGATATACAGGTGGTGGATTATGGTAAATTTAAAAAGAAAAAGAAAAAATAAAATTAAAGTCACGTTATCAGGATTTCTATTTGATCGAATCAATGATGTGTTCTTATTTGGTGTCGTTCTTTTAACGCTGTATCCAATGATTTATATTCTGATGGCATCAATAAGTAATGGAAATGAACTGATTAAACATACAGGAATTTTATTGTGGCCAAAGGGAACACCGACTTTAGCTGCCTATGAAATGGTTTTGGGGAATCCCTCGATTATAAGAGGCTTTGCTATTTCTGTATTTATTGTGGTTGCAGGAACAGGATTATCCTTAATATTGACAAGTATGGGGGCTTATTTTCTTTCACGAAAAAATGTGCTTTTTGGAACTCCGATAATGATGCTTATAGCATTTACAATGTTTTTTAGAGGTGGACTGGTTCCGGAATTTTTGATTTATAAAGAGCTAGGTCTTGTTAATAGCATATGGGCACCGATTCTTCCCTTTGCAATAAATACATTTAATCTTATCATTCTTAGAACGGCTTTTTTTGGTATTCCGGATAGCTTAGAAGAATCCGCAAGAATAGATGGAGCAGGTCATATTACAATATTAACTAAAATTATGCTGCCTCTGTTAAAGCCTACATTGGCTGTTATAACCTTATATTATGCGGTATATTATTGGAATTCATGGTTTTGGCCGTCATTGCTTATCCGGGATAAAAGTATGTATCCACTGCAGGTTATTATGCGGGACATCCTTATCGCGGCAGATTCAGAGATGCTTCAAAATACAGAGGATATTGTGACAGAAACGGTTAAATTTGCAACGATTATGGTTTCAACAATACCAATCTTATTTGTGTATCCGTATTTACAAAAATACTTTGTTAAAGGCGTTATGATTGGTGCAGTAAAAGGTTAACATATTATTTGTTCAAATAGAAAGAGGTAAAGCATGAATATGAATGACAAAGAATTACTCGATCAAATATGGAAGGACATTCACGAAAAAACGATGCAGACGAGTCAGGAGATTGGCAGTCAGTTTCCTACGATGACAAAGAATGGAAAATATGAGTTTATAGAAAGATACAGTGCATGGACTACTGGTTTTTGGCCGGGCTTATTATGGTTACTTTATGAAGATACAAAATATGAACCTTATCAAACAATTGCTATAGAATGTGAAGATAAACTTGATGAAGCCATTGAAGAATTTTATGGGCTTGGTCATGACATTGGTTTTATTTGGCAATTAACAGCAATAAAACATTATGAACTGACGGGCAATGAGGTCTCTTTAAAAAGAGCCATAGTTGCAGCTAGCTTTTTAGCTAGTCGCTTCAATATTAAAGGAAAATTTTTACAGGCGTGGAATAAAAACGGTTTGAATGATGCAAATCCACATGGCCTTAGCATCATTGATAGTATGATGAACTTACCTATATTAATGTTCGCATCAGCTCAACTTAAGGCGCCAAGATTTGAACTGATTGCACGAGCACATGCAGATACAGTACTAAAAGAATTCATTCGCGAAGATGGTTCGGTAAATCATATGGTTGAGTTTGATCCCTTAACAGGACAAAAGATTCAAGTACATGGGGGGCAAGGACAAAGCCCGACTTCGGCGTGGTCAAGGGGAACGTCCTGGGCACTACATGGTATGGCGAAATTTTATGGATTAACTCAAGAAAAAAAATATTTAGACGCAGCAAAAAAAGTGGCAGATTTCTTTATAAGTCAATTACCGCAAGATAATGTTCCGCATTGGGATTTCAGAGTTGAAAGAACAGCTGAAACGCCAAGAGATACATCAGCAGGAGCCTGTGCGGCCTGTGGATTAATAGAGTTGAGTCGTTATGTGGATACAAGCGATAAAGAATATTATTTGAATGCGGCTCTAAAGATTATTGTTTCGCTTTATGAAAATTATAGTACTCTAAAAGATGACGAATACCAAGGACTAATCAAAGGGGGAACATTTAATCATCCTCAAGGCTTAGGTATTGATATTTCGTTGATCTATGGCGACTATTATTTTACTGAGGCAGTTATGCGTTTAAGAACATTACAATAATAAAATAGCTATAAAAAATTCCAATAAAAGAATATTGGAATTTTTTATAGCTTGAATCATAAGGGGAAATTATGAAAACGAAAAAGAGTGGGGCTATTGGCAAACGATTTTTACTTACTTCTATAATAGATAGTTTTAATAATCAATACTTAGGACTAGTACAAGGTGTGTTCTTTGCTTCATATCTTTTGTATTTAAACATAAGTGAGCTAAAAATTGCTATGCTATTATCCTTAATAGGGTTAACACAGATGACGCAAATTCTTTCGACGTGGATCTATTCAAAAATACCTAATAAAAAAGCCGTCATACTATCGTTTCGGTTTATGAAAGCGATTTTACTTTTTTTAACAGGAATGATTCCATGGATTTTTAGTTCGAAATATTTTTTTGTGGCCTTATACATCAATGTACTTTTGCGCTTAGTCCTACAAAATATTTCGGCAAATGCATACCTTGAATGGAACGATCGTTATGTAGAAGAAAACAATAAAGGTCATTATTATGGATTGAGAAATGTATTGTTTAATCTTGTCTATATAGTTTATAGCTTCGTTCTAGGCCTTGTGCTTGATCGTTTTGAAGCAAATCCATATTTTTACTCCATCGTATTTTCACTTTCAATTCTTTTTGCGACTGTTGATTTCACAATTCTTAAAGATATAGAATTTCCTACTTATAATTATGAAGAGCTATCTTTTTTTGAAAAAATTAGCGTTCCTCTCCATGATAAAGTATACAGAAAATTTATTCTTTTTAGTTTAATATGGATGTTTTCTTTGAATATGGGACGTCCATTGCTCAACGTATATGCTAGAAGATATTTGCTTTATGACTATAGCTTAATTGCGTTAACAGCAAGTATAACCTCTTTTATAAAACTATTTTCGGGCATATTTTTCGGGAGAATGATTGATGTTAAAGGGAGCAATTTTGTCATTATTATTAATGGAATCATCTTTGGGCTGACGACCTTATTAATTGTCCTGGCAAATCCCAATCAGCCAGCTGTTTATGTCATAGCGTTTATAAGTAACGGAGCTGTGATGATTGGTTTTAATGTGGCTAATTTTAGACATATGATTAAACTAGCAAAGCCAGAGTTTATGAATGAATACCTGTCTGTTCACGGATTTTTTACGGGTATAATAATATTCTTAAGTTTAAATATTTCTGGTTATATAATTAAATTGATAGGAAGTGAAGTGTTTCGTTTATTTGATTTTACGATGAATGCGTATCAGCTACTATTTTTATTGTCTGGTATTTGCCATCTTTTTGCCATAGTCTACTTTTTTTATGGTTTAAAGGATATGGAATGATTGATTACAGAAGGATAAAAGTAGAGAAAAGAGGGGAAAATGAAAAGAATAAGATTTGCAGAAATGCGATTAAAGAAAAAATTGATTGTTTCCCTAATAGCTTTTGTATTCATGCCTATAGTATTATTTTCTGTTCTTTTTCTAATATTAATATTTAATAAGGAAATTCATAGTTTAGAAACTATACAAACACAAGAAAATCAAAAAAGTGTTGAAAAGTTAGAATCAATAATGCAATATTCTGATACGATCTATTCAAATGTATTGTATAAGTATTATATAAATTATTTTATGTATGATAAAGCTAATATGACTCAGCATTATGAAGTATCTCAGTATTTTGATGATTTATTAGAAAGATATCCTTATTATGTAAATTTTGTTGTGTATAATCATCAAGAAATAAAATACCAAAGAGGAATACATCTAGAAAATATAACGGATAATGAGCTTAAAAAAAGTGTTTTGTATGATGAGAATTCTTTTTTCTTGAAACCTCACAAAATGAGGGTATCATCAATATATGATTCTTCGGATTTTGAAGTCATATCTTATATATACAAGCTAAAGAATTACACAAGTCAAGGTGCACATGTCTATGGTATGTTTGAAATTAATTTTGACCCCAAGAAACTATATAAAGATGTTTTTGCCAGCATAGATACACAAGACACAGATATATATTTAATTAGCAATATGGGTGAGGTGTTTCTTGCCTCAGATACAAAAAAGCTTGGAGAAAAAATAGAAGAATATGAAAATCTTAAATTAGCTATCAATAATGAAGAAGGAATGTTTTATTGTGTATTTCAAGGGAGACCACAATTGTGTTATTATCAAACGCTCGATAATTACTCGTTTTATATTTTGAGATTTGTTTCTGTTTTTGATTTGGTTCGAAGTCAGCTACCTATTTTACTAATTGTATTTTTTATGATATGCGTATGCATTATCTTTGCTGTTTTGTTTTCTAATATTCAGAACAAATTTATGATTGCCCCATTAGCTGATATATCAGCTGAACTGAAAAAAATTGAAAGGGGAAATTTCTCTATACATTTAGCTGTAAATGCAAAGGATGAAATTGGTGACTTGAGTTCAAGTGTTCTTCAGATGTCAGAAAAATTAGAGAGTTTGATCAAAGAAAATTATATCAGAAAAATCAAACAGCAAGAAGCGGAAATGGATGTTCTTGTTACTCAAATAAACCCGCATTTTCTATATAACACTTTGGATTCGATACATTGGACAGCCATAAAAGAAAAAAAACATGAGATTAGTCAACAAATAGAAGCACTTTCAACCATGTTCCGTCATATTTTAAATAAAGGAGAAAATACTATTCTTATTTCTAAAGAAATTGAATTTTTAGAATCATATTTCTTGATCATGAATCAATCATATAAAGAACGTATAAAATTCCATGTTGAAATTGAAGAAGAAAATACAGAGGAATTAAAAAGATATAAAATACCGAAACTTTTAATTCAGCCGTTGATAGAGAATTGTTTTATACATGGGTTTAAAAATCCTAATAAAAGCGGGATTATTGTTGTTCGATTTTATAATATAGACGAGTATCTTTATATAGAAGTGGAGGATAATGGAAGTGGAATTGATTCAAAAAAACTAAGTCTTGATTGTGAAAAAAATAGTTCTTCTGGCAAATATAGCGCGCTAAAAAATATTTTTGAACGAATTAAGTTATTTTATGGTCAAGAATCAAAAATATATATAAAAGGAAAGATAGGAAAAGGCACATGCATTATTATAAAACTTCCATACAAATTAAACGGATGATATTAATAAAATATCAATAAAAAAGGAGGTAAGTCCATGAAGTTGATGGTTATTGATGATGAGCGAAATATAAGAGAAGGAATTCGATATAGTATTCCATGGAATGAAATAGGTATTGAAAATGTAATAGATTTTTCTAACGCTGAAGATGCGTTAAAAGAATTTTCTAGATATTTGCCGGATATTATTATTTCGGATATTAAGATGGATGGTATGACAGGTTTAGATTTTTTTGAAAAAGCAAAAAATATAAAACCAGATTTGAGAATGATTTTTGTTAGTGGATATGCGGATTTTGAGTATGTAGTTCAAGCTATGCGACTTGGGGCTGTGGATTACGAATTGAAGCCAATTAACAACGGAAAATTAATGGATTTAGTAAAAAAAATAAAGCAAGAAATTATGCTATATGCAAAAAAACAAGAAATGTTTACAGAGTATGAAAAAAAAACCAGAGCAAAAAAAATGTTTGAAATTCTAGATGCAGAAGAATTTCAAAAAGATATTCAACTTTATTTTGATAAAATTTATGAATTAAATAACAAAATGCGACTAATCGTTGTTTTAATAGATGTTGATTATTATAATAATGCAGATGATGAAATAGTTCAAGGGTATATAGAACAAGTAATATGCGATTTACAAAATGAAGTGATTATAAAAGTTTGGGAATATTTTGCTGGAAAATGTATCTTATTGGTAGAAGTGAATTCTTCTTATATATATACGTTTAATACCCAATATATTATTAAAAGAAAAATAGAATATATAAATAGCAATGACCATTTTAATTTGACGGTATCTACAATTATTTCCAATATGACAAAAATTGAATGCATAATGGATGTTTATCATCAAATGGAGATAAAATTACAAAAAAAATTTTACAAAGGACCAGCAAGTTTCTTTTTATTAGATGAAGAAAATGATAATGGGATTTTAGATATACAAGAGGATATTGAACGGTTAAAAGAAGAATTCTTACTTGCTTTTACAGCTATGGATATTCAAAAGATGGAGCCAATTTTTGAAGGGTTTTATCAAATCTGGACAAGTTTCGGGACCCATTCAGAAACAGAAATAAAAAAATATATCAAAAATCTTATGAAAGAAATTTTATTGCAACAGTTAAAAGAAGATAATGTGGCAATTATTGATATCATTCAATTTAATGAAGAAATTAAGAATTTGGAGTTCTTAAAAGATGTAATAAAATTTTGGAGAAGTTGGATAGAAGAATACTTTAAACAATGTTGGAGAAGAAAAAATGAAAATTATAGTAATAATATAAATAAAGCATTAAAATATATATCAAAAAACTACAGAACTAATATTTCGGTTGAAAGCATTTCAAACTATATTAACAAAACACCCAACTACTTTAGTTCCCTATTTAAAAAAGAAATAGGGGTGAATTTTAGTGAATACATTAATGTTTTACGGATTAAAAAAGCCAAAGAATTAATGGAAAATACGGATATGATGCTGAGTGAAATTTCAGATTATGTAGGATATTCAAATTATATTTACTTTACACAAGTGTTTAAAAAAATCGAAGGAATATCTCCTTCAAAAAGTCGAAATTATCATAAAAATTTTTAATATGAAAAAACGACTCCCTTTTGTTCTTTGATTTTATTGATAAACTGTAGAAAATTATAAGTTATAAAAGCATAAATTTAGATATAATACAGGAAAAGAGGACAAAAGAAAGGGTGAAATATAGTGAAGAAAAATAAGTTGAATTGGAAAATTAGTAGTTTGGGTATTTTGTTTATGTTACCAGCAATATTTATGATTTGCTTTGTGGTTGTTATTCCTTTAATTTGGAATATTGCTTTATCATTTTCATCGTGGAATATAAACAAACCTATGGTTTTTTTAGGAATAGAAAATTATTCGATAATTTTCAGAGATTTTCAATATCTTGATACTTTATGGAGGTCTGTTTTTATAGCCTCAGTTGCTACAGTTGTAGCAATGGGACTAGGAATTAGTTTAGCACTCTTGATTCATCGAATGAGAAGAAGAGAAGGGTCGTTATTTAGGTTTATATTCTTTTTACCCAGTATTATGCCAATGAGTGTCGTGGGATTATTATTTGTTTTTGTGTTATCACCGACAAAAGGATTATTAAATCAAATCTTAGAATTATTGAATATGGACTTCCTTACACGCGCATGGCTATCCAATCCTAAAACAGTATTATGGGCTATTGGCATCGTTCAAGGATGGAGATTTAGTGGAATGATTATGATGTTTGTATATACGGCAATTTTAAGAATACCAAATAGTTTGTTTGAATCTGCAAAATTAGATGGAGCAACTTGGTTCCAAGAAATCAGAGGATTTATTCTTCCCCTTGCGAAACCTACTATTAATATGGCTTGTTCACTAATGTTAATTTGGGGATTTAAATCATATGGGGTAGTTTATGCAATGACACAAGGTGGGCCTGGAAATGCTTCGGAAACAACACCTTTGAATATGATTAAAACAGCTTTTACCTATAATAAATTTGGGGTAAGTGCAGCCCTTGGTGTTATATTTACAATTGTTGTAATGGTGGTTGTTATTATTGGAAGGAAGGTATTAAAGAGTGAAACATATGAATTTTAAAAAAGAAAAAATAAATATATTAGATATGAATGTACGCTTGGTGCTAATTTTTATGTCAATAGCGTTTGTTTTACCACTCTATTTTTCGCTAATTACATCATTAAAAAACATGCAGGAATTTTATGAAAATATATGGTCAATTCCAACATCAATTAGAATTGAGAATTATTTTGAAGCGTTTTCGGCAGGGAATGTAGGAGAATATCTATTTAACAGTATTGTTATTACTTTGGCAACAATACTTCTTGTGCAGGTATGCGCTATTATGTGTGCATATGCACTGGCAAGATTAAAAATCAAAGGAGCGGAAATTATAGTTTTATTTTTGTATGCATTTCAAATTTTACCTCAAGAATCAAACATTATTCCTTTGTTTATGATCTGCTCTAAACTAGGAATTACAGAGATTACATATTTGCCTCAAATAATCGCATATGTGGGTTGGGCACTGCCAGGAACAATTATTATTATGAAGAACTTTTTTATGTCTATACCAATTGAATTATTAGAAGCGGCAAGAATTGATGGAAGTAAAGAATTAAATACAATGATTAAAATTGTTTTGCCATTAATGAAAAGTCCTATTTTAACATGTGTCGTTATGAATTTTAGTTTTGCATGGGGAGAATTAATGTGGGCTCAATTATCAACTATTGCAAGCTCGAAAGGAATTCAAATTACTGTCGGATTACTGAATTTTCAAGGAATGTATGGTACGAATTGGCCATTGTTGTGTGCTGCAATTGTTATGGTTTTGATTCCTCTATTTGTGCTATTTGCTTTTGCACAAAAATACTTTGTGGCAGGATTAACTAGTGGTGGCGTGAAAGGATAAATAATATGGATATATTACAAATGAAAGAAAAGAAAAGTTATATAAGACCTCTTTTTTGGCAACATGGAGAGAAAAAAGAGCAATTAATAGAAGAGATAAAGCAGATGCATGAGAATGGAGTGGGTGGTTTTATTGTAGAGGCGCGTCCGCATCCGGATTTTTTAAGTTATGGTTGGTGGCGAGACTTAGATATTATAATCCATGAGGCTAAAAAGAGAGCCATGGAAGTTTGGATTTTTGATGATAGTTCATATCCGAGTGGAATAGGCGCTGGAAAGATCAAAGCATTATATCCTCAATTTGTGAAAACGTATTTAGCGGAACACCATATTGACGTGGTTGGGCCCAAAAGAAATGTCACAATTAATATCAGAGCCTGGATCAAGGCAAGTCATGTGGAAGGCGTGCATAATCTAGAGGGAAATGAACCTGAAGAACTAATTTGTGTTCTATTAGCAGAAAGAACGAATGGTAGGGAACAATTAAATGTAGAAAGCATAAAAGATATAACAGAAAAAATGTATAATGGGAAAATAGAAATTGATATAGAAGAGGGGAGCTGGAGAATATTTATCATTACACAAACACGAAATGGCGGCGAAGAATGGACAAAAGATTATGTGAATCCGCTTAGCAAAGAGGCGGTAGGACAATATATTGATATTATTTATGAAGAGCATTACAAACGTTATTCAAAGGAATTTGGACATACAATTAAAGGTTTTTTTTGTGATGAGCCACGGTTTGGTAATGTTGCCGGATATGAAGATATAATGTGGAAATCGGGAGTGGTATATCCATATACAGACGGTCTGTTGGAGGAACTAAGCAAGGAATTAGGAAAAGATATAAAAAAATATCTTCCCCTCTTATGGGCCAATGATAATAAAATGTGTCATGATGTGCACTATTGCTATATGAATGTAGTCAGCAGACTGTTTGCAAAGAATTTTACAGAACAAATAGGTGATTGGTGTAAAAATCATCATGTACAGTTTACAGGTCATCTTGTAGAGGACAATGGTGTTCATTCTAGATTAGGTTATGGTTCTGGTCATTTTTTTCGTGTCATGGAAGGAATGGACAGTTCGGGAATGGATTTGGTCTATCAAGTATGGCCGAATCATACAGAGGGAAGATTCACAACGCCATTTGGTTATTTGAATGCGGAGTTCTTCTATTGGGGATTAGCCAAAATGACATCTTCTTCAGCGCATTTAGATGAGAAGAAAAATGGAATCGCTTTATGTGAAATATTTGGTGCATACGGTTGGCAAATGGGGCTAAAATTCATGAAATGGCTTACAGATCATGTAACAGTTAGAGGAATTAATCTGTTAGTTCCTCATGCGTTTTCGCCTAAATATCCAGACGATGATTGTCCACCACATTTTTATGCAAATGGAAAAAATCCCCAATGGAAATATTTTCATATTTGGTCAGAATATGCAAACAGAGTCTGTAATATACTTTCAGATGGAATCCACCATGCAACCGCTGCAGTTGTTTACCACGCAGAGGCAGAGTGGGGAGGAGAATATGAACCTTTTGAAAAAGTGGTCAGAGTGTTGGCGGAGCATCAAATAGATTCGGATATAGTTCCAATAGATTATCTCATTGATTTAGAGAAAAGTAGAGTTGTTGATGGCCAATTATGTATACATAAAGAAAAGTATAATGTGTTAATTATACCCTATTCACAATGTATATCTGAAGAATTTTTGAAGAAATTAATCCGATTTTCAGAAGAAAAATTACCGATTATATTTATGTCACAGTATCCGCAGAAAATATATTATAAAGAGCAAGATTCCATGCTGGTTCAATTAAAAAAATCCAAAGTTCATATTTGTGATTACGAGACAATTATAGAATATATGAAAGATAAGAAGTTATATGATGTGCTTTTGGAAAAAAATGATAAGTATTTAAGAATATATCATTATCAGAAAAAGCATCAAGAAGTTTATTTTATAACAAATGAAGATCCTTCTTCTTCAAGTCAAAATTTGATTACCCTGCCTAGAGAGGGAAATTGGCTTGCTTATGATGCCATGGATGATAAGATGTATGCTTTAGAAAAAGCAAGAAATAAAATCAATACGTTTCATATCGAATTAGCACCCTATCAATCCTTGTTTCTTATGGATGTGGGCCATAATAATGATATATATCATAAGCCAATCCCCATTACAGCTTGTGGTATAGAGATTGAATTGGAAAATGATTGGCAAGTATGGATCGACCAAGCAGAAGATAAAAAAGTTATGTTAGAAATCCATCGATTAGAAAATATCTCATCATACAATCTATACCCGGAATATTCCGGTCGAATTTCATATGAGACAAATTTTATAATAGACTCTCAAAATATCAATAAAACAACCTATTTATATTTAGGGGAAGTATTTGAAACATGTAGAGTAAAAATAAATGGATGCGAGATTGGATGTAAAATAGCACCACCTTACAATTATGATATTACAAATTATGTGCAAGAAGATAATATACTTGAGATTGAAGTAATCAATACTTTTGTGAAAGAAAAAGGAGACAATTTTTTTGATCGTTCAATGGTACAAGAACCCTCTGGACTCCTTGGTCCGGTGAAAATAGTGTTTTGTGAATAGGAAGAAGGTATAAAATGAAGAAGCCAAATATATTATATATTTTTTCGGATCAACACAGAAAGTTTGACTTAGGAGCTTATGGGCATCAATCAGTTCTTACTCCGAATTTAGATGAACTTGCAAAGTTAGGGGTACGTTTTAATCATTGTGTTTCGAATTCACCGGTATGTGTTCCGGCTAGAGGTACAATGCTAACCGGACTATATCCAAACAAGCATGGGGCATTGATGAATGATATGGCAATTAACCCTCAATGTACAAGCATTGCTAATGTCCTTAATTCAGAGGGATATAGGACGGGATATATGGGGAAATGGCATCTGAATGGGGTTCCGAGAGACCAAGCGATTCCCCAAGAGAAAAGATTAGGATTTCAAGAGTGGAAAGTTCATAATTGTAATCATAAATACCTTGATTGTTATTATTATGATGAAGAGAATGAGAAACATGAAGTAGAAGGATATGAACCTGTCATATTCGGAGAGCTTGCAGAGGAATTTATAAAACGTAATGCAAAAGAAGAACAGCCATGGGCTCTTTACTTGTCCTTTTCAACGCCTCATGATCCTCACCAAGATATTGAAAAAAAGTATTTGGAAGTATATGAAAATAAGGATATTCCATTACGAAAAAACACAAAAGATAAAATTTTGTTTAAAGAGAATAAAGCCCTTAATTTAAATGAATATTTTGATACACAAGAATACAGAGAAAATACAAAAGGATATTATGGGCATATCTCAGCCATTGACGAACAGATTGGAAAACTCATCTTGTCACTTAAAGAAACAGATCAATATGATAATACAATTATCATATATACATCTGACCATGGAGATATGTTGGGTAGTCAGGGAATGTTAGACAAACAAGTGCCCTTCGAAGAAGCCATTGCCATCCCCTTGATTATATATTGGAAAAATCATACTTACGCGGGTGTGTGTGACGAGTTAATTGGATTAAATGACTTACCGGTGACAATTGCCGGTTTAATTGGGGCAAAATTTCCAGATACGATAGATGGGGTTGATTTGCAGGCATTGTGCTTGGATCCTTTAGCTCAAAGCTATGATAGTGCGTATCTTTGTGAATATTTCCCGGCCCATAATTGGGGAGATAAAGGTGGAACGGAATGGAGAGCAATTCGTACTAAGCAATATACGTATGCAGTGACTGCAAACAATATGAATTGGCTATTGTTTGACAATATTCATGATCCATATCAAACCAATAATTTAGCAAGTGATGTAAAATATAAAAATATAAAAGCTGAATTATGGAAAATGCTGAAAAAGCATATAGATGAAAATGATGCATTGTTAGAAGGTATTCAATTCATTCGTGAATATGGAAATGTAAATGAATTTAATCGAAGTCAAAATTATTTTAATCGAAAGCCAATCATAGAAACTGAGAAAGAAGGGGGAAATTAATAACATGAAGCAGCCGAATATAATTTTTTTAATGACAGATCAGCAACGATGGGATTGTATTGGAAAGTTAAATACGAAAATAATAACACCCACAATAGATAAACTGACGCAAAACGGGATAACATTTGATAGTGCGGTTTGTCAATATCCTGCCTGTGTACCGAGCAGAAATTCGATGATGTTTGGTTTATATCCGTCTCAATTAGGGGTGCGTTCCAATAGTGGTGGTTTGTTTCATGAAGATCGTTTGCCATCGATTCCCATTCCACAAGTACTCAAAGATGCAGGATATCTTACGGCAGGGTTTGGAAAGACACATTGGAATCATAGTGTTTTAAATAAAGAACCGAGTACACGAGGTTTTGATAAGAGAGTCATTGGTCAGGACGCTTCATCTGAGTTGTATGAGCAAGGCGCATATATGATGAGTGAAGGAAATCCAGAAGGATTAAAGCGCTATTATGACGAGACGAAAACCTATGGAGCCGGAGAAGAGAATACGAATGGTTATATTGGATGTACCAGTGGGATTAGTCAACGAGACCATCGCGATGGATGGGTTGCAGAACAATGCTTAGAATATTTAGAAAGTAATGAAATAGATGAAGAAAAACCTTTGTTTTTGTACTTATCCTTTTTAAAACCACATGCAGGATTTAATGTTCCCAAAGAATTTGAAGATTTGTATCAAATTGAGGATTTTGAAGATGTTACTCTGCCACCTTGGGATTTAGATGATGAACCCGAAAATCATTTATGTGATCGAAAGGAGTATTTTCAATGGCGAGAAACTTGGAGTAATTTGACGGCAGAAGAAAGAAAGCGTACCACGCTAAGATACTATGCCAATATTTCATGGTTAGATAGTTACTTTGGTCAAGTCTTAGATAAACTTGAAAAATTAGGAAGGCTAGATAATGCAGTGATTATTTTTACATCAGATCATGGAGATTTAATGGGGGAACGCAATTATATTTTTAGAAAATATAATTTATATGAAAGTAGCGTTAGAGTACCCCTTATTATATCAGGAACGATTATACCGGAAAACCAAAAAGGAAGCATTGATAGTCGCCTTGCTGAGCATATTGATTTATTACCAACTATTGCTAAGCTAGCGCAAGCCCCAATCAACCCCATATTGCCAGGAATTGATTTACTCTCAGATACCAAACGATCCGGCGCTTTTTCTGAGTTTCACGGGATAACAGATGAAGGTTTTCAAGCCTCACCTGCATACATGTGGAGAAAAAAAGAGTATAAGCTCATTTTGTATTTAGAAGGTGCACTAAAGGATAATTTTTTGAATGTTCAAGATGTTAAAGGGGAGCTATACCATCTTAGTAAGGATCCTCTAGAATGGAATGATTTATATCAGGATGATAACTATGCAAGAATTCGTGAGCAGATGAAAACTGAATTATTAATGCATATAGCTTGCACATATGCTAGAGGACCCTTTTATTATGATAGTTTAGGTTATTGGCGATTAGGTGGTGAATAGAAAGCTATTTGCCAATGACATAGGAAGGAATATTAAGTAAATCTGAAATTTTTTCATATAAATCAGCATTTTGTCCAATGCTCATTGCAAAATGATGCGTTGGTGCGTGACTAAACCATTCATCCATATACGAATCAGGATCTTTTTTGAACTTTACAGGGGTCTGGGTATTGCCGATTTTCATGATTGAACCATCGGTTGATTCTGCTTCTGTGATAATAAATTTTAATTTTCCGTCGATTGTTTGGGTACACCCAAGGTTAGTAATAGAACCAGTGCGAACTTTGGCTTCTACAGATATTCCTGTTCCTTGCTTGCCATGGTATAAGCCCATACCTCGAAGAATAGGTTTTCCTTTTGCAATTTTTAAATGGAAGGGACCATCATGACCTAATAAGATAGTGCTGGTTTCATAATCGGTAACAACAATTTCGCAAAAACTGCCACCCGCTTCAACAAGGTCACAAATTTTCATTGCTAAACATGTTTTTAAATCACCTTCTCCGGCACAGGGGATTCCAGATGCGGTTAGTAGAGAATGTCCGACGATAAAACCGCCTTGAACGTTTTCGTAATGATTTCCTGGGGCCCCATGATAATAGTAAGTTAAAGCATCTAAATCAAATTCTTTAACTAATTTTTCTTGAGCGACAGCTACTTTAGCCGACCAATTTAATTGATCTTGGCTTGGTTTTTGAGCAAGGGGGTCGGCAGCTAAGTCATCACTTATAATAAAGAACTCTTCAATTTCTTGGCGTTTATGTTGAATTTCTTCTTGGGTTATCTTTTGTAGATGACGATCCAAATCACACATTTCTAATATTTGTATGTGTGCTCCGGTCTGGCTTTGAAACATTGTGAAATCACTATACATATCAAGCATGCCACTATAGGTGTTTCCTAAAAATCCGAAACGAGCCCCTTGTAAGTTGCGCTTTACTCTGGCAGCTAATATCCACTCTTTAATTGTCTTCCATGCACGAATGGCTTCAGGGCGTTTATCAGTAATTTCATCCGTCATAGAAATATCGGGTGTATAGTTGAGTCCTAATAGGCCATTCACAACGCGAAAATGTATATCGGAGCGATTGAATGCATTTGCGATTTCGGGAACTGGACAAGCGCCACAGTGAGCGAGCCATTCGCCTGTGGTTGTTTGAGTATAATTAATCTTTGCGGCCGGTTGTAAATTTAATACGACAGTTGGAGCAGAACAGATTTGATGAACAGGTAGGACACAAGCACTCGTTACATATGTTGCAGAATGAGCTAAGATTAAATCTATATTGTTTTGGTTAAAGTACTCACCTGCTTGATGACCTGCGTCTTCACTATCTACCAATCCATAATAAAATATTTCTGCTCCAAATGACTCAACTTTTTTGCTGATAAATTCTCCGTATTCGTTTATTCGGTCCTTTAAGCCGGGAAATTGTGTCCAATAATGTTTTAATCCCATGGTATAAAGTCCGATACGAGGTTTTTTATAATTTTTTTTCTCCATTAGATAACTCCTCCATTTAATTTATAAATAAAGTATACTCAAATGTGACAGAGATTACATCCAAGAAAATTGATTGAAAATAATAGAATGTTGTGGTGATAGATTGAAAAAACATATGTATTTGGAAAGAGCATCATATTCTTGGTCTAAAGATTCCGTTCGAATGATTACAATTCCAAGTAAAACGGCTAAAATGACTTATTTTTATGCCCAGGAATTAGGACATTTCAAAACGAAAGCTCCATATTTCACTGAAAGAGAGAATCTAGACTCTTTTTTGATTATATATACAATTTCAGGCTGTGGAAGACTAAAATATCTTGGCAAGGAATATCAATTAAAAAAGGGACAATGTTTTTTTATTCATTGTCAAGAGTATCATTATTACTGGACAAAAGAGGATGAAGATTGGGAATTTTTGTGGATACATTTTAATGGTGCCAATGTATTGGGCTATTATAAACAATTTGTTTTTAATGGATTTAAAGTACTAAATATAAATGAAAAAAATGTAGAAGAGCTAATGAATAATGCAATCGAGTTGAATCAAAGAAAAAATTTTACAACTGAGTTATTAACTTCCAATATTATTCAAAATATTTTAACTGAATTGCTAATACGAAATTGCACGAATGATATGAAGAGGGTTTTTATTCCAAAATATATTAAAATGATTGCAAAAAAAATTGAATCCAGTTTTAGGGAGCCTTTATGTTTAGATGATTTTCAACGTGAATGGAATAGGAGTAAATATCATATTTCGAAAGAATTTAAAAAATATATCGGGGTAACAGTGAATGAATATATTATATCTTCGCGAATCTCCTACGCCAAAGAGCTATTGAAATATTCAGAGTTATCAATAAATGAAATAACATTTGAAGTAGGAATGAATAATGTCACGCATTTTATTAACTTATTTAAGGCGCGGGAAAAAAAGACGCCCCTTTTATATCGTAAAGAATGGAAAAACTAAAATCATTAGCAAGTTTTTTTATAGAAAAAAAATACTTTTTGTAGATATTCATAACAAAGTGAATAGTTAGAAATAGGTATAATTAAAATATATTATACGAGGAGGTATGGAATATGGAACAGAAACGATTAAAAAAATGGGTATTATTAACAACGTGTCTAATGCTTATATTCAGTGTTTTATCAGGGTGTGGAAAAGAGACAAACGAACAAGTTAACACAGGAGGAAAAAATGCGACAAAAGAAAATACTATTTCAGAAGTTGCAACAGAGTTAGGTTGCATTGATGCAGAAGCGTTTGCAAAAGAGTTGAATGAAAAATATGCCGGTGAAGAAGTTGTTTTGATGATTGAGCGTGCAGGCGCAACTTATCCAACAGCAAATATTGAGTATATGCAAGGTTTATTGCCGGACATAACAATTACAAGCAAACCTTTTGTTAATGATAAGGCAGAACAACTTATTAAAACTGCATACACTGCAGGGCAACAATTGGATTTAGTGGAATTTTGGCCGAATCAAATGCAAACATTTGTTAATGCAGATATGGCTTTAGATTTAACCCCCTATTTGGAAGAGGACCCAATATGGAAAAATTCATTTGTTGATGGCGTTCTAGAAGCGGGAAAGTATAACGGGAACATATACAATGTAGCAGAAGCAATTGTATATCCACTTTTAATAGTTAATGAAGATCTATTAACTGACGCAGGTGTGAATATCAAAGAAGATTGGACATGGGAAGAATTTGTAGAGGCGTGTAATAAAATTCAGACAAATACAGATGCATTTCCGATAGGAGTTCAAGTTCAACATACAAATTGGCTAGTGCGGTGTGCCTTTGAGCAAATTTGGAATAACAATGAAGAGTATGAGGCGTTTGTTAGAGGGGAAATATCTTTTACAGAAGAGCCGAGAATTAAAGAAATGATGGTTAAGATTGCACAGTTATATGAAGAAGAATATTGTTATCCTGGCGAAGGTGCAATTTCACTGACAGCAGATGAAAAAATTGCAGGATTTGCCGCTGGCGAAATTGCAATGATTGCAGAAGTAAATGCAAATACACTGAATGCTTTGAAGAATTCAGGTGTGGAAAATATAAAAATTATCGGATGGCCAACAATGTCAGAAGAAATGAATTATATTAATGGAGGTTTTCAAGGTTATTTTATTCCATCACATGTAAAAAATCCGGATTTAGCAGTCGGTATTATGAAACTTCTATTTAGTCAACAAGTTATGAACTATAATGCGGATGCAGGTATTGTTCCAACTGTTCCAGTTAATAGTAGCAATGAATATTTGAAAGAACTTTCAAAAGATGCAGATAGAATTGGACCAGCAGAAGTATTAGCCCTATCACCGGAGATTTCAGATTATGTTCAAAATCAGCTGATGGCAAATTATCTATTGAATGGAGAAGTAGCGTTAGAAGATTTAGAAAACCTTAGAATAGGGACAAAATAATAAAATTAGATTAAACAGGGAAACAGGACGACTTCTTAAAGTCGTCCTGTTTGAGGTGAACCTTTCTAAAATTTAAATGTTTTTCCAACAAGTTATGAACCATAATGTGGATACAACAAACAAAATATAACTTTAAGTACATTATAATAATAAATACAATCCCTTATACTAGTATAAATGCATGCAATTGTATTTAAGTTTTTATAAAATATTTTTTTAGGAAGGTGTTAAAATGCATAAAATTTATAGCAACAAAATAAGTATTTTATTACTTATACTGCCAGCCTTATTATTGTTCATAGTATTTATTCCGATATCAACAGCCTTTATTGTAGGTTCCAGTTTTTTTAAATGGGAGTTGCTGACTCCGCCGGTCTACAAAGGTTTGGATAATTACCAGTATTTGTTTACAAATGACTCGATTTTTTGGATTGGTTTTCGAAATAATCTTATTTGGATTGTTGGAAATGTTTTTCTTGTTTTGGTGCCCAGTTTCTTTTTGGCATTAATTCTTAATGCAAAGATTATTGGAAAAAATTTTTTTAGAAGTGTCATATTTCTGCCGGTTTGCCTTTCTTCGACAGCTGTAGGATTAATTTGGTATTTTGTATATCATTATAAGATTGGTATCTTAAATTATCTTATAAGGTTTATAGGATTTGAAAATTTTCAACATGCTTGGCTAAATAGTGAAAAGACGGCACTGTATGCAGTTATATTAACAATTTCATGGCAATGGGTTGGATACTATATGGTACTATATCTATCTGGCTTGGCGATGATACCAGATGAGCTAATTGAGGCTGCTCGAATAGATGGAGCTAACTCAAGGCAAGTTCTTTGGAATATAACGATTCCTTTCTTAAAACCTATATTTAAGATTACATCTGTTTTGGCTGTTGTAAATGCATTTAAAGGATTTGATCTTATGTATATTATGACTCAAGGTGGACCTAATCGTTCAACGTATTTGCTTGCGTTACATATGTTTGATACATCATTTGGTCGAATGCAGTATGGATACGGTAGTGCAATTGCAGTGGTCATAATATTACTTTGTGTTGTATCAACGCTGTTGATCAATAAATTCTTTAGTAGAGACAATATGGATGCGTAGGAGGTTGAAATGGGATTGATAGAAAAAAATCATAAAGTAGAAAGAAACTTAGATTGGATTAAAAACACCTATAAATATATCATTATGTTATTTTACGTGGTCGTTATTTTGGGTCCTCTTTATTTTTTAGTTGTATCAGCATTAAAAGAAGATAATCAAATATTCTTGGATCCATTTGGATTGCCAAACGTATATTTGTGGGAAAACTTTAAAATAGTTATGTTTGATAATAATATTATGTTGAATATGCTAAATAGCTTCTATTATGTAATCACAGGACTTGTTTTAACAACATTGATTTGTGTAATGGCATCCTATGCAGTTGTAAAAATGGAATGGAAATTAAAAAATACGGTATTTGGTATTTTGCTACTGGGTATGTTTGTTCCAATTAATGCGTTGTTATTACCGGTATTTATAGGGAGTAGAAGATTTGGTGTGGATAATCCGAGAATTATATTAGTACTCATATTCACAGTATTTGCAATGCCGAGAACTATATTTATTCTTTCGGGATTTCTAAAAGATGTTCCAAGAACGATTGAGGAAGCAGCTGTTATTGATGGTGCAAGCTTACCAACGATTATCTTTAGTATTATTTTACCCTTGCTCAAGCCAGCAATAGCAACTTCAACTATTTTTAACTTTTTAAGTATTTGGAATAACCTTTTGTTACCTTTGGTGTTTATAAACAAGGAAGCGGATAAAACATTGCAATTAGGGATGTTGAAGTTTAGAGGAGAGTTTATTACATCCTACAACCTAAGTTTGACAGCGGTATTGATATCAATTATTCCAACCATTGGTCTTTATTTGTTTTTTCAAAAGGGAATAGTAAAAGGTATTACAGCGGGCTCGATTAAAGGCTAATCGGATAAAAAATAAAATTGAGTATACAAAGGAGAAAAAAATGAAGCATAGATTAATAAATGATGGATGGGAATTTACACTTGCAGATACAGATGACAATATTGTACCAGGACTTAACACATCCATGTGGAGAGAAATAACAATTCCTCACGACTGGAGTGTCGAATATGATTATGAAAAAAATAATCCCATGGGACGAATTGGTGGATTTTTGAAGTCTGGAATTGGTTGGTACCGTAAATTTATTAGGTTAACAAAGGAAGAACTAGGAAAAGCGACCTACCTTTATTTTGATGGAGTGTACCATCAGTCAACTATATATGTAAATGGAGAAAAATATGATGGGCGAAGCTATGGTTATATTGGATTTACACTTGACATTTCAGATAGCCTTCATGAAGGATTAAATTATATTGCTGTACGCGTGGATTGCAGTGATGAGCCTTCTAGCAGGTGGTACAATGGATGTGGAATTAATAGAGATGTATTTCTTCTCACAAGTGAAAGTGATATTTATATCCCGCAGTATGGGATGAATATAATAACCAAGAAAAAGGACTTAGAGTGGCAGATACATACGGATATTGAAATTCTTGATCAATCAGAAATGAATAATTCAGCGGAGCTTACTGTTTACATTAAAAAAGATGATCAGATCATTGATAAAAAAAGTTGTCCTATAAGTGAAGCAAAAGAAGGGAAAATTGCAGTCGATTTCTGGATAAATAATCCCCAATTATGGAGTGTGGATACACCGGAGCTTTATGTTTGTGAGGCGGTAATTAATACCAAAGAAGGCAAAGATGTATTTATAGAACGCTTTGGTTTTCGGACCATAGAGTTCATTTCAAATGAAGGTCTTTTTCTAAACGGAAAAAATATAAAACTTAAAGGTATGTGCCTTCACCATGATGCGGGAAGTCTTGGAGCTGCTGCCTGGGAAGAAGTGTGGAAGAAGAGGATTTTAATGCTCAAAGAAATGGGGTGTAACGCGATTCGAACGACCTCAAATCCATATCCTTCTATGATACTTAACTTATGTGATGAACTTGGAATGCTTGTTATGGATGAATGTTTTGATGGATGGGATGTTCCAAAAGCACATCATGATTATGGATATTTATGGGAAGAAAATTACAAGAAAGATTTAACGGATTTTATTAATAGGGATAAAAATCATCCGTGTATTTTTATTTGGAGTATTGGTAATGAAGTATTAAATATGAGACCAGATCTAACACAAGAACTTATGAATATTGTTCGATCCGTTGATTCGACTAGAAAAATCACCTGTGGAGTAAATGATGTAACAGAAGCCTCGGATAAGAATAGGGCAATTTTAGATGTTGCTGGATATAATGACGGTGGTGGAGCGTGTTTCTTATATGATGCTGACCATGAGAAACGTCCGGATCAACTTATGATAGCAACAGAAGCTCCCCATACGCTTCAAACAAGAGGTTGTTATCGTACACTTACATGGTGGCGGGACAAAAATCTTCCGAGAATAGAGATTCCAAATCTTACAGATGAAGAGATTTTTACAGATCAGAAGTTGTATTATTCATCCTCTTATGATAACTGTGGCGTGCGAACTTGTGCGAGAGACTCTTGGGAAATTGCGGAAAATCGTTCCTATTTGTGTGGTGAATTTAGGTGGTCGGGTTTTGACTACTTAGGAGAAGTGTTTGTTGGAGACTTTCCGATGAGAATGGGAAACTTTGGTATAATCGATACGGCGAATTTTCCTAAAGATCATTATTATTTGTACCAGAGCATGTGGACAGAAAGACCAATGGTTCATATCTTGCCTCATTGGACGCATAGGTATCTGAATGAGGAAACAATTATTCCGGTTTGGGTCTATACGAATTGCGAAAATGTAGAACTTTTCTTAAATGGAAGAAGTTTAGGGAAAAAAACCAAAGGGAGCAAAAAGAATTTAGAGTGGATGGTACCTTATGAAAAAGGAATAATAGAAGTTAAGGCAGTAGCAAGTGACGGTAGTATAGTGAGTGAAAGAGTCGAAACATCAGGCGAACCGAAACAACTTGTTTATCGATTTGAGAAACTTTCAGACCGTATGAGTTTTATAACGGCTCAAGTAAGAGACCAAAAGGCTGTTCTAGTTCCTTACGGAGATTCGCCTACTGCGATAAAAACTATAAATTGTATATTAGATGGTTCGGATAACGGATGTCCAGATGATGTCACCCATTTAAAATCTAATAAAAGAAGGGCTTTTAATGGTATGTGTCTCTATATTATAAGATTTGAAAAGGACAAAAGGGATGAAGCTAAGATCATTCTAGGAGGAATACTAGGTAATAGGTATTTTGATAAAGAGTGTCATGTCAATTTACAAGTAGATGCGTATTTAGCAAGTGGTCAAATAATAGAAGAAAATTATAAAATTTGTTATACAACAGATGGAACAACACCAAAAATAGATAGTGAGGAGTATGTTGACCAATTGTGTTTTGAGGAAACAACATGTATGAAAGCTAAAGTATTTGATCGGGATACAAGTGAAGAATTATTAACGCTTCAAGAAATCTTTATAAAAGGTCGCCCTGATCCTGTAGTTGACGAGGCGCATTTGAATTTTGAAATTAATAAAGATAAACCAACAGGCCCCTTCTCTGATAAACTTGTGGGACTGTGGAAAGCAAGCGAATATCAATATGAGTTTTGCAAAGAAGGTACGCTTATGCGGCATGTAGGTAAGTATAAGGAGAAAGTGGGCTATTGGTGGTATGATTTTCCGGTCGATTGTTTTGAGACCCCGGATTATGCAGGGGTTGGAGAGATCTGGTTTTTGACAGGTGAAAAGAATAAAATTGAATTTAGTGACCAGAGCTGTAAAAAGCTCGAAATGAATAATGATAATGGAGCTATTTCTGCGGTTTGGAAGCAAGAAAACCTAGTGGAATTTTATCTGATTAATAGATCTGAAGTACAAGAACATTAATATACGAAAACAAGACTGAACAAACAATATCGTACGATTACCGTATTTATCGAGTTAATTTATTCATATATAATAATATCATCCAATCATTTAAGGATATAAAAAGAAAAAGAAAAGGAGAAGTTATCGCAAATGAAAAAAATATTAAGTATAGTATTGGTGTTATCATTTTTTGTTTTTCTGTTTGTAGGTTGTGGGAATAATCAAGAAGGTGCAACAAATGATAATGAAACAAATGAAGAAGCAGGAAAAAGTAATAATGTAAGTAGTGATGAAGAGGTAAAAGAAGAAGTAACGATTCAATTTTGGTACACGGCGAATGAATCTGACCCTAATGATCCTTATAATTTGTGGAACTCAAAAAATGTGGAATTGTTTATGGAGAAAAATCCGCATATCAAAATTGAAAAAGTTATCATTGGTGGTGCTGGAGGAGAAAATTATAGGACAAAATTAACATCTGAGGCGGCAGTAGGTAATTTGCCGGATATTTTTATGACGTGGCTTGGTACAAGATTAGAACCAATGGTTACAATGGGTTCAGTATTGCCTTTGGACGACATGATTAGTCAAGATGAAAAAATGAGTGAAATGGTTGATCGATCTGTATTAAGCAAAGCGATTTTTGACGATAAAATTTATGCTTTACCAAAGTCATCTGACGCAGAAGGTATTTTTTATAATAAATTGCTTTTTGAAGAATACAACTTGGAATTACCTAAAAGTCTAGAAGAACTAATTGAAGTTAGTAAAGTTTTTAATGAAAATGGACTTACAGCTATTTCGCTAGGCAACAGCGTTTCATGGGTTACGGAGATTCCATATAGCTATATTTTATTGGATCTTGACCCAGATATATATACTAAAATGAAAAATAATGAGATAAGCTATGATGATCCTGTTTTTACGGAAGCGGCAAAAAAATTAAAAATGCTAGTTGATGAAGATGTTTTTGGAGAAAATTTTAATGGGATCGCACCAGCAGAAGCAAGAGCAGAATTTATTGAAGGAAATGCTGCTATGTTCTTGCAAGGGACTTGGAATATAACTGCATTGAAAGAAGGTATGGGTAAGAATGTTGGATTTATTCCATTTCCAACGGTTAGTGAAAATACATCAATGGTATTGAAGACCTCACCTCATGGATATGCAATAAGTAAAGAGACAGAACATCTGGAAGAAGTAATGGAATTTTATAAATTCATGATGAGCGAAGAAAGATTATTAGAACTAGCGGATGAATTTTCGATTATTCTTCCATGGAGCAGTATTGAAGTTGAACCTAAAGAAGATAATCCTTTGTACAATGATGTCGTTGATGCATTTGCCGACCATGAAAAATCATTTGACCTAATTAGTACATATACTCAAAATGATGCTATTGGAAAAGAAATAAGTGTGGCAATACAGGCAATTACATCTGGAGCGGATATTGAAGAAACATTTAATAAGTTGGAAGCATATAGAAAACAAAATTCAAACTAAAAATATATAAATTTCTACAAGTATCTCCATTTCCATGATTGGAAATGGAGATACTTGTGATTAAAAAATTGACAAATGAATAAAATAATAAGGTATAAAGTCGCTAAGACTTCAAGGAGGCAGCACCACTATGTTCAAGAATCAAAAAATTAGACAACGAATGATTTTATATTATTCATTAGTTATTCTACTGTGTGTGTATGTTATAAGCTCCTTCTCTTACTATCAAGCATCAAAGACAATTATTAGGAGTACGACTGAGAATATTCAGCGAATACTAGAACAATCTAGTAAAAATATAGACAAAACTCTAGAGGATATAGAAACGGTCATTAATACGTTTATTGCCAATCAAGCGGTGTATAATATTTTAGAGCATGGGAAAACATCTTTTGTGGTCCAAGACAGACAGCTGATTAACATATACGATATTTTAACGGATATAACACTTATAAGGCCGGAAATTCAATCAGTTTATATTTTTGACTATAGAGGGAAAATATATGGTAATAAGGGATATAATGAAAAGTGGACTTTTGAAGAACTGAAAAATAAAGCTGAAAGAGGAAAAGGTAAGTTGGTGTGGTTTGAAGCAACTGAAAATAACTCAGCAATAACTTATGTTCGATTAATAAAAAATAATGAATTGAAAGATATTGGTGTTTTGCTTGTTAAGATTCGAAAAACTTCACTGGAGAAATTGTTCAAATGGCAAGAAGAATCATTTAGGAGCTCTTCCATGATTGTAGATGAAAATGATAATGTTATTATATCATCCGGTGTCGATCTATTAAATATCGATTCAATAATTCGTTCTCCGCAATACAAAAGCTATTATTATGAATCTACTTATAACAATTGGAAATACGTTAATATTATTTTAAAAGAAGATTTACTAAAGGATGCCCGAATAATTAGAGAAGGCGTTTTCTTTTGGGGAATTTTTTTTACATGTATTTTTTGGGTTATATCGTATCTTATTTCTTATGAGATAACGATGCCAATAAAGAAAATCACAGACGCAATTAAAGATTTTGAGGTTAAAGAAAATGTGGAAAAAATTCATTTTAAGAAACGGGACGAAATAGCTTATCTATATGACTCTTTTGTTGAAATGACATATAGAATCAATACCTTGGTTGAGAAAAATTATGAACAAAGCGTTCTGCAGAAGAAACAACAAATTAAAATATTACAGGCACAGATAAATCCACATTTTTTATATAATACATTAGATATTATTAATTGGAAAGCTCGTGAAAAAAATGTCCCGGAGATTGGCGGTATGATTAAAGCTTTATCAAATAACTTACGTTATTCCTTTGCAGGAGAAGATTTAATTGTTAGCCTTGCTGATGAAGTTGAACACATTAAAGATTATCTATATCTGCAATACTATCGATTTCAAGATGAGTTGAATTATGAAATTTCAATTGATAAAAGTATATTAAAATGTAGTGTATTGCAACTAACATTGCAGCCTATAGTTGAAAATTGTATTATTCATGCGTTTAAAGAGGTTGAGACTGATATGCAAATTAAAATAAAAGCATATATCAGAAATAAGAATCTATATATAGAAATAGTGGATAATGGAAAAGGTATGTCGAAAGAGAAACTAGATCGTTTATTAATACAAAGTAATCATTGTGAAACGGTTGGAGAATCTATTGGACTAAATAATGTAAATAAAAGATTGGGCTTAAAATATGGAAATGAATATGGTTTATCCTTTGAAAGTCAGTTAAATGTTGGAACAAAAGTGACAATCGTATTGCCAGAGACTTATTTAGAAGATTGAAAACATAGGTCAATAAAGGAGAAATATGTATAAAGTTGTTATTTTTGAAGATGAAATTGTTATACGAAAAGCCTTAATCAGTCAAATTGATTGGTCTAGTCTTGAATGCATAGTGGTTGCGGAATCAAGTAATGGAAATGAAGGTATGCGAATAATTGAAAACTTGAGACCGGATTTAATTATATCAGATATTCGTTTACATGGATGTGATGCGATAGATATATGCAAATTCATAAATGATAAGGGATATAATATGAAAGTTATTTTGATGACGGGATATGCAAAAATGGATTATGCACAGGCGGCTATTAAGAATGGTGCTAGTGATTTTATTCTGAAACCCATTGATCCGAATGAATTAATGGGTGCTGTAAGAAAATGTTTGAATCATCTAGAACAAAAAGAAATTTTGGAGAATGAAATCTTAGAATTAAAAAAAATTAGTGAAAATGAATTGCCGAGGTTAAGAGAAAATTTCTTTCGTGAAGTTTATAATAATCTCATAACAAAGGAGATTGAGATCAAGAGAAGATGTCAATTTTTAAATATTAAATTGGAACAGTTCAGGTGCATAGCAATTGATATTGATATTAACAATGATGTGCCGGATGAAATGATTAGGAAAAAAAATGAACTGTTATATCAGATAAAGGACGTAATAATTCAAGAGAATAGTTTAAAAGCAATATACACATTTATGTGGCAAGGAAAATTGTATTTAATTTTTAATGAATCAGAAATAATTCTTGAGACATTTGTCGACGAAATTCAGAGTTTAGCCTTTAATAAATTTAGTTTGTCGATATCAGTAGGAATAAGCAATTCTTATGAGGAAGTTATTAACTTAAGTGATGGGCTAAAGGAGTCAGAGCATGCATTGAGTTATAAATTCCATAAGGGAAATGGATCTGTCATATGGGCGGATTCAATTCATAATATACCTAAGAATGAAATTGGGTCCAATGCTTATTTAATGAATCAATATATGATGATTGCAAATAATGTTATTGCGGGTAAGGGAATGGAAGCCAAAAAAAGCTTCGTCAAATTTTGGGAAGAACTATCTGAAGTAAATAATGAACTTATTCTAAGAAATAAAGCAATAGAATTACTTGTCGTATTAGCCTACCATTTAAAAAACAAAAATTTTGATATTGAACAATTAATTCCTTTGAATTTAATGCACGAAAAAATAAAAAAGTTGTCGGATTTACATAGTATATATATGTTGCTCAGTAACCTTATATTCTTGCTATCAAAGCAAAGACAAGAAGAGTTGGCTGATCGAGGCTCGAATGTTATCGAATGTATTAAGGAGTATATCGATAAAAATTATGATAAAAGTATAAGTTTAAGCAACTTGGCAGATAAGGTTTTTCTGAGTGAAAAATATTTAAGTGCATTAGTAAAAAAAGAGACGGGTCAAACAATAACAGATTTAATTACTGAAAAGCGGATAGCAATTGCAAAAGAACTATTAAAAGATACTCAATTAAAAACGTATGAAATTTCTATGCAAATAGGAATTAATGACTCAAGATATTTTAGTCAGCTGTTTAAAAAACATACAGGTTATACTCCTAGTCAATATAGACGTTATCAAGATTGAGGCCTCGCATAAATTAAGGATGAAAATTCGGATTTGCTTGTGGTATAAGTGCTTCTACAGATTGACGCCAATCTTGAAGTTTTTTATGTAAAGCCTTGGTTAATTGTGGCTGTGTATCTGAAATATCTTGGGTTTCAGATAAATCGTTGTGTAAATCATAAAGCTCTAATCGACAATCTTCAAAAAATTCAATTAACTTATATTGGCCATGACGAACTGAAGAGCCAGGTGTTCCGCCTTGATTACCATAGTGTGGGTAATGCCAAAAAATAGGACCTCGTTCAAAGTTGTTCTTTTTCTGAAGCAAAGGCATTATGCTTATACCATCTAAATGTTGAGAAGGTATTAGATTAAGTCCAGCGACCTCTAATAAGGTTGGATAGAAGTCAGGACTTGTGACAGGCTCATGGCAAATACTTCCTTTTGGAACGACTTTTGGCCAAAGAATAATTAAAGGTTCACGAATGCCGCCTTCATACATCCATCCTTTTCCTTCATTTAAGGGGTTGTTACAAGTTGGGGAACCTTCAGACGTGGCCAAGCCACCGTTGTCAGAGGTGAAAACAATCAAAGTGTTTTCGCTTAGTCCCTGTTCATCTAAACATGTCATAATTCTTCCTATATTTTCATCAAGATTTCCGATCATTGCAGCATAAGTTGGGTCAGATTGGATAGTCCTACGTTTAATTCGTATATGACGTTTATGTTCGCAAGGATGGAAATCTCCTTCAACAAAGGGATCAATTTGATCAAGTTTCATTTTATTTGCTTTTTCTTGGTAGTATTGAATATCGCTTTCTTTTGCTTCGAGTGGTGTGTGAACAGTGTAGTGAGATAAATGCATAAAAAAAGGTTTGTGTAAATCTCTGTTTTTAATTAGGTGAATAGCTTCATTAGTTAAACGATCGGTTAAGTATTCGCCATTTAAACCATTTGTTAGATTTTCCATATTATAAGGACTAAAATAACCGTTTTTAGGACAGCCCCAATGGCAACCCCCAATATTTACGTCAAAACCATGTTTTTCGGGATAATACTCCTTTGTGCCTAGATGCCATTTACCCACATGCCAAGTAACATAACCGCCATTTTTTAACGCATTAGCTAGACTGTATTCACTTAAGGGCAGGTGATCTATATATGGCGCATCTATGAGCTTTCCTTTTGTATGAGCACCAATCCAATCGGTTACACCAATTGTTGCAGGATATTTTCCGGTTAAAATACTTGCTCGTGTAGGCGAACAAACAGGACAAGCTGCATAGGCATCTGTGAATATCATACCATTTTTAGCTAATTTATCAATGTTTGGTGTTTCGTAAAATTTGCTTCCATAACAACTCAGGTCTTTCCAACCCATATCATCGATCAGTATAAAAAGAATATTTGGTTGATTCATTATCTGTTTCCCCCATTCATTTTAAATTTAATTGTATTTGCCAAAACAACAACTTATAACTTCATTATAGATTAGTATAATTCATAGACTATCTTTTAAAAAGGGAATAAATAATGATATACATGGACTATATTCGGATTTGTATCGGGGAAAAAAATTGTATTATACTAGAATAATAAAAAGGATTATAAAAAATGTATAAAAAAATTGATTTTTTACATGAAAAATTAATAGTAATCCCAGACAATGTTATTGAAAATTGTAAGCTGGACCCAATAATAGGATCCCTATATATTTCGGATATGGGTTATTTTCCGTGTGCCAAAAATCATTATCGAATGAGAAGTCAAGGGAGTAAAAATCATATTTTAATCTTTTGTGTAAGTGGGAAAGGAGTTGTAAAATTGGATGGAAAGAAGTATACCTTGAAAAAGAATTGTCTTTGCATTATTCCAGCGAATACATCTCATACATACTATGCAGATAATACTGAACCATGGAGTATATATTGGATTCACTTTCAAGGTTTTTTATCAACTAGCTATATAGAGTGGATTCAACATGGTCGAGTTATAAGTGAGATTAATCAAATACAGCATTCAAAATTTATTCGTCATTTTAATCGATGTTATACTTTGCTTGAAAAAGGTTTTTCGATAGATAGAATGGTTATTAGTGCTAGCCTTTTAGGGACTCTTTTATCAAATGTATCATATAAATTAACTGAAGAGGAAACATTTAATGATGAATCGGATACAGTTGATCGATGTATTAAATTTATGTTATCTAATTTAGGAGAGTGTCTAGATTTAAAAAAAATATCGAAAGAATTTTGTATTAGTAAAAGTCATCTGATTTACCTATTTAAAGAACAGACGGGATGTACCCCTATTAATTATTTTATACATTTAAAAATTCAAAAAGCTTGTAAATTATTAAAATCAACACAATTAAATATAAAAGAAATTGCACATATAGTGGGTTATAATGATCCGCTTTATTTTGGTAGAATTTTCAAACGGATAATGGGGGATGCTCCTAGCGTTTATAGAAAAATCAATAAAGAATAAAGACGTAGAAACATTCAAACAATTTCTCCTTTGCATTCTGTATGAAATTTGCTATTATTAAAGGTAGTAATATAATGCGAATCATCAAATGAAAGCTATAAAGGAGTGGTCGACGATGACGGTAGAAGAATTAGATAAGCGGCTTCGAGAGATGAATGAAGTTGAACAAGCCTATCGTGGTGCCACGCAGACACGATTAAAAACATATTTTTCCAATGATAATCCGGCAGACGCTTGGATTATTAACAGTGATAAGTTGATGGATGACGGTGAAGTCATCTCCGTTCACAAACATGATCGTTTTGTTGCTTTTGATCGTCACAGACATGACTATCTAGAGATGATTTTCGTCTATTCGGGCTCCATTCGCCAGCATATCGATGGCAAAGACTTGACCATTAAAAAAGGTGAGATTTTTTTGTTGGATATGAATATGGAACACAGTATTTATGAAGCCGGCCAAGAGGACATTGCCATTAATATTTTGATCAAAAAAGAATTCTTTGATTCCTTCTTTATGAAACAGGTGGCCTACAATGATGTGATCTCCAACTTTGTAGTCAAAGCAATCTATGGGAAAAAAGATGTCAAGCAATACATCTACTTTCAAAC
>ASRL01000021.1_pt1 | contig 52383 bp, 41 predicted proteins | sample 692978 | NCBI WGS metagenome assembly ASRL01 (sample SAMN02169241, study PRJNA158439) | bioreactor metagenome | isolation source: day 67 sample from continuous culture bioreactor inoculated with sediment... | place: Germany: Bremen | reverse complement strand
ATAAAGGTCATCCCTTACATGTATCAATCAGAGAGGGTCTCCCGGTAGTTTGTTATATAAAATGCGAAGAAGTAAGAGCCGTTGATTTAATGCAAAGAAAGGCTGAGTTTATTACAAATTGTTCCCAAGAAGATTTCTTTCAAAGTTGTATGAAAATTGTCGAGGGTTTATTTTAATAATTGTTAGGTTACCGGAGAGCGTTTTTCGCTCTCCGGTTTTATTTTTTAATAATAAATTCCTTGAGGCCGGAGGATCTCAAAAAAAAACATGCCATCAGGGATGGCATGAGAAATAGATGAAGAAGAAATGTAAAAGCCACTGTTAGATTCATCTTCATCAAAAACATCTTCATGTAAAAAATAGTCTTCATCCAGAAGGTCGTTGTCGCTCATATCCTTGACCATTTTAGAGGTCATCAAGGGAAATAGGCTGATTTTTAAAATATATGGAAAGGAAGGACATTTTATTACCACAGTGAAGGCACTGTAAGGGATCGTTACCGAAAGAGCGAAGTATAGATATTTTCTAACGGCTAAGGGACGCTAGAAAAGCATGTTTTTCAGCGGATAAAGCATGAAAAATACGATTGCCATCTTGACGATGGCGGGCATAAATACGGTAATAACGAATATTATTTCTTTGATACAATCCGTTAATGAAAATAGTGAAAAGGTAAAAACAACATCAAAGTTAGTAGATGATGCTATTTCAAATCAAGTTGAATCAATATCATCAACTGCATCTTCAGAAGAATTATCAGCATCTTCACAAGAAGTATCTTCAACAGCAGAAAGGTTGGTAGCTTTTTTTCGGAGGGCTTCTCAGGAACTGTAAATAGTATATGAATGCCCTTTAAGTTTATCTTAATAAAAGTTGCAAAAACTTGCAACTTGATTTAAGTATGTAGAAATAAAATCAGTATGGTGATATAGTGAATTTATTGAAAGACGTCTTCAATATAATAAAAAAATATTATTTTGGAAAGGGGTTCATAATGGACTTAGTATTAAATGTATTTATGGGTTTTATCAATAAGTTTTTAGGGCAGGCACCCTTATTGCTTGGTACAGTTGTATTTATTGGATATTTATTATTGCATAAGAAATGGTATGAAGCTTTACAAGGTTTTATTAAAACATTTGTTGGTTTTAAAATTCTTCAAGTTGGTACAGGAGGCTTAGTAGGAACATTTAGACCGATTATTGAAAAATTAACAGCTAAATATGGTATTGATGCTTTTGTTATTGATCCTTATTTTGGTCAAACATCAGGAACAGAATATTTGGATACGATTAATTCTCTTTCCTTTGTTGGTTATGTTATGCTTATCGCCTTTGCATTTAATATTTTCTTGGTTGCTTTTAGAAAACAATCAAAAATCCGAGCATTGTTTATAACTGGACATATTATGTACCAGCAATCTGCAGTTCTTTTGTGGGCGCTCTATTGGGTTATAGAAGGTACAGGTAATACTGTGTCGATACCATTAATTATCGTGACAGGACTCTTTTTAGGTACTTATTGGTCCGTTGGATCCAACCTAATTATTGAACCAACACAGGAAGTATCTGATGGATCTGGATTTACAGTTGGACATCAGCAAATGTTTACAACCTTTATTATTTATCATCTATCTAAAAAAATTGGTAATAAGGATTCAGATGTAAATACAATTAAAGCGCCTGGTTTCTTATCCATATTTAATGATAATATTGTTGCTAACGCATTAATAATGACAGTTTTTGTAGGTGCAATTATGTTGTTTATTGGGGCGGAAAACTTTGATTATAACCGTAATCAATATATTTTTGCTACGTATATATGGGAGCAATGTGCATACTTTGCTGTATATATAACTATCGTTTTAACAGGTGTTCGTTTATTTGTTTCCGAGTTGACAGCATCCTTCCATGGTATTTCAAATAAACTATTAAAAGGTTCCGTACCAGCAGTTGATTGTCCCGTTGTTTTTGGTTTTTCACCACAAGGACCTATGTATGGATTTATCTTTGGATTCTTTGGACAACTTATTGGGATTTTAACACTTGTAGCTATTGGATCACCAATACTCTTAATTGCCGGTTTTATCTGCTTGTTCTTTGACAACGGTACTTTAGCCGTATATGCTAATAAAGCAGGTGGAAGAAGAGCGGCAGCCATTGTTCCTTTCTTGTGTGGTTTAATTCAAGTATTTGGTTCAGCCCTTGTTCTTAGTTATTTGGTAGGTCCACCTGAAGTTATAGGATGGATGGGAATGATGGACTGGGCAACATTCTTTGCAGGAACAACCATTCTTTCGAATTACTTAGGTATCATTGTTCCTATAGTGCTTATACCCATTTTACTTATTATTCCTCAGCTACAATACAGACGATACAAGGACACCTATTTTAGCACAATGCGTGATTTATAAGTTTAGGAGGTTGTTATATGAGTAAGATAGATACAATAACACGTGATAGTTGGATTCTTAGTACGTTCCCTGAATGGGGAACGTGGCTAAATGAAGAAATTGATGCGACCGTTGTGAAACCAGGAACCTTTACCATGTGGTGGTTAGGTTGTACTGGTATTTGGTTAAAAACAGAAGGAGATGCTAATATTTTGGTTGACTTATGGGTCAAAACAGGAAAGACAACCCATACAGATAAACCCATGCCTCCTGATCATCAACATCGAAGAATGATTGGTGCCTTAAAGATTCAACCCAACTTAAGAAACATACCCGTCGTTCTTGACCCCTTTAAGATAACAAAAATTGATGCGGTAATGGCGACCCATGATCATAAAGACCATATTGATGAAAATGTTGCGGCCGCTGTATGTCAACTAACAGATGATTCGGTTAAGTTTATTGGTCCCAAAGCTTGTACAGATTTATGGAGAGATTGGGGCGTTCCGGAGGCTAGATTGGTCACACTCAAACCAGGCGAATCCTATCAGATAAAGGATACCAAAATTGTAGCCCTTGAATCTTTTGATAGAACAGAATTGGTTACAGCACCTAAAGGGGTTGTGCTAAAAGACAAAATGGTTCAAGATATGGATGAAAAAGCATTGAATTATCTTTTTGAAACACCAGGAGGTAATTTATACCACAGTGGCGATTCCCATTATTCAAATTATTACGCCAAACATGGAAATGATTATAAGGTGGATGTGGCATTAGGCTCTTTTGGAGAAAATCCACGAGGCATGACAGATAAAATGACAGCGGAAGGTATACTAAGAATGGCTGAAGGCTTAAAAACAAAGGTTGTTATTCCTATTCATCATGATCTATGGACAAACTTTATGGCAGATACCAATGAAATTTTAACTTTGTGGAATATGAAAAAATATCGTTTAAAATATGATTTTAAACCATTCATTTGGCAAGTTGGGGGAAGTTTCACCTATCCTGATCATAAAGATGATATGGAATATATGTATGAACGAGGATTTAGTGATGCATTTACCGTTGAACCCGACTTATCATTTAAGTCAATTTTATAGCTTTATTTGGAGGACAAGATGAAAATATTAGTTGCATGTGGTAATGGAGTAGGATCAAGTTTAATCGTTAAGATGAAAGTCCAAAGTGTTATGGATGAGTTAGGCATACCCTGTGATATTACGCATAGTAGTATAGGACAAGCCAAATCTGAGGCAAATAAATATGATTTGATTGTCATCTCAAAAATGTTTGTTCCAGAATTTGATCAAGTACAAGGCCCTAAAATTATTGGTTTGGTCAATATTTTATCAGCTGATGAAATCAAAGAAAAAATAGAAGCAGTTATATAACGCTTTATGGTTGCCCCAAGAGAGGTTTAAAATGGATAGATATGATCATAAGTTATTATTAGATATAGCGGTTATGTACTACTTGGAAGGCAAAAGTCAGAGTGCAATTGCCGAGGAATTGTTTATGTCTGTTTCAAAAGTATCTAGGGCTTTGAAAAAAGCCAAAGAAAAGAATATTGTTGAGATAAATATCAACTATTCGGATGAAACATATGAGAACCTAAAAGCGGAAATAAAAAAAAGATTCCAAGTAAAAACAGTGCATATAACCAAAACTCTTGATAATGAGTTGGCGACCTTAAAAGAAGTGAGCCGAATTGCAAGTAAAGAGCTATCTTCTATTGTTCATAATGATATGACCATTGGAATTTCTTGGGGCAGGCACTTAGGTATGGTAACAAAATTATTACCAAAGAGACATTATGAGAACATTAGCGTAGTTGAAATGTTTGGAGCAATGAGTCATCAAACAAAAGGATATGATTCTAAAACTGTAGGCGAACAAATATGTAAAAAATTAGGAGCGACTTTATATCCTCTTTATGCACCTATTTATGTCTATGATTCGATTGGACATAAAGAGGTCATGAATTCTATAGTAGTTAAGGAAACGCTCCAAAAAATCAATCAGTGTGACCTGATTATTACTAGCGTGGGTGCAGTTGGAACAGATAATCTGCAAGTACTTTGGAGCAACTATCTTGAATCAGATATGAAAGAAGAAGTAGCCACACATCAGGGTGTTGGTTTTGTCTTGGCCCATTTTTTTAATCAAGAAGGTCATTTTATTGATAGTAAAATTAATAATAGTGTCATTGGAATTCGAACAGATGAGATTAAAAAGCAAAAGCTTTTTGTTATTGCTTCGGGGATAAAAAAAGCACGAGCAATTCTTGGTGCCCTTAATGGAAATTTCATTGATACCCTTATTGTGGATGAAGAGACAATAAGTAAAGTGTTAAAATATGCAAAATTATAGCAAGGAGATATATGAAAAATTTTAAAATTAATAAAGATATGATTTCTATTATTGATCAAGAGATATCATGGCAAGATGCTATAAAAATGAGTTCAAAACCCTTATTAGATAAAGAATATATTAACGAGGATTATGTTAAGGCCATGATAGATTCTGTGGACCAATATGGTCCTTATATTGTCATTGATGAAAATATTGCATTACCCCACGCGAGACCTGAATTTGGTTCTCAAAAAATCGGCTTCAGTATTATGTTAAATCAAAAAGCGGTAGAATTTCCAGAAAATTATTATGCAAAATTATTTATTGCACTATCTTGTGTGGATGATACTAAACATGTAAAAATGCTACAGTATATCGTTACGATCTTATCCGATGCCAATAAAAAGAATCTTTTATTAAATGCAAAAACAGTTGATGATATTTTATTAGTTTTTCAGTCAAATGAAGAATTACAATGAAAAAATGGAGGTGAATTTATGAAATTCAAAAAACAGGTACTTGATGAAATGTTTAAATGCTACTCAGTGAACTCAGTAGAAATTGATAAGAAAACCCATTTGATTTTTGCTGGAGAAGGCCCCGGTGAATGTAAAATATATAGGGGGAATCACTTTGATGAGAGTACAAAAATATGGTCTGGTGGAGGAGGAACAATGACAATTGTTTCAGATCCTTCTCATGAAGGTTATTTTTTTGCTTCTAAGGGATTTTATTCAATGGTTGAATCTGAAGAAAGTAGCATATATTTGTATCGATATAAAAATGGTGGCTATATAGAAGAACACGTGTGTGATATTCCTTACTTACATCGTTTTGATGTTGTGGTCGTTGAAGATCGACGATTTATTGTAGGAGCGGCACTACATTCAGGTAAAACAGATAAAGAAGATTGGTCTAAACCTGGTAAGCTATATATAGGGGAATTACCTATGAATCTTGACCAACCTATTCAAGTAGAATTAAAGGTTCTTCATGATTCGTTAACAATGAATCATGGTTTTAATCGAGGTATGTGGAAAGATAAAGTGGTTGATTTTATAGCCACAAAAGAAGGCGTTTTTGCAGTTATACCCCCTCAAAAAACATCAAAGGAGTGGGAGATGGAACGCATTTTTGACTTCCCTGTAAGCGATGTAGCGGCAATTGATCTTGATGGGGACGGAGAATTAGAATTTGCATTAATTCATCCTTTTCATGGTGATCAATTTGATATTATGAAAAAGATTGAAGGAGAGTACCGTTCGGTGTTTACCTATCACAAACATCAAGATTTTTATCATGCTATTTATGCCGATGAGTTTAATGGAAAGCCAACATTCGTTATTGGTGCACGGAAAGAAGCTATGGATCTTTTCATTGTACAATATGATAAATCATCAGCCACTTATGTCTCTACAATTGTAGAAGAGGGTGCAGGATCTAGTAATGCAAGAATTATAAACACGGACCAGGGCGATTTTATTGCGTCAGCAAACCGGCAGAAGAATGAGGCGGCTATATATTGGTGCTAGAGAAGAAATATTTTAGAAGGTATTAATAATCCATATTTTAAGGAGCGATAAATGTATACTAAAGAAGTGAAAATTATAAATGAAGTAGGATTGCATGCTAGACCGGCATCTAAGTTTGTTAAAATAGCTAATAAATTCAAATCTGACATTAAAGTTTCCTGTGAAGGAAAATCAGGATTTGCAAAATCAATATTGAATATTATGGCTCTTGGAGCGCATAAAGATTCTGTTCTTGAAATTACTGCAGAAGGTGTTGATGAAGTTAAGGCTGTAGATGCCTTGGTTGCATTTGTAGCTAATAAGTGTGAAGAATAAATAAAAAAGAAGCTGTTGCACTTATAAATTTTAGTGCACAGCTTTTTTTGAAAATGAATATCAAAAAATGGTAGAATGATATGGAGGTTTATAAAATGATCCAGGGTATCGGTGCAAGTAAAGGCATACAAATTGGAAAAGTGTATAAATATTTTCAGAAGGAACTGATAATTGAAAAAGAAGTGGTAAAGGATGTATCAAAAGAAATCACAAAATTTCAAAAAGCATGTAAAAAAACAGAAAAAGAACTTTGTGAAATACAAACAAAAACACAAGAAAAAATGGGTGAGGAAGCAGGCGCAATTTTTGACGCTCATATTGATATTATAAATGATCCGGAATTTTCAGGAGCAATAATAAATAAGATAAGTAACGAATATAGCAATGCGGCTTATGCATTAAAAATGATAGCGGATAAGTTTATTATAACGTTTGAGAATATGGACAATGAATATTTCAGAGAACGAGCTGCAGATATAAAAGATGTGACAAAACGAATTCATATACACATAGAAGGTGGTGAGATGCCTTCATTAGTAGCAATTGATGAAGAAGTAATATTAGTAGCAAAGGATTTAACGCCATCCGATACAGCCCAATTAAATAAAAATTTTATCAAAGGTTTTATAACCGATATTGGTGGTAGGACAAGCCATAGTGCTATTATGGCAAGAACACTTGAAATTCCAGCGGTAGTCGGAACGAAAAACGGATTTGAAGAATTATCCGATGAAGATACCGTTATCATAAATGGAGATACAGGTGAAATTCATATCAATCCTGCAGAAGAAATGATAAATGAGTATAAGTTTAAAATAAAAAAACAAGAAAAGAAAAAAGAAGCTTGGAATGAATATATCAAAAAGAAAGCAATAACAAAAGATGGAAAACAACTGGAGATTGGTGGAAACATTGGTAATCCTCAAGAGTTTGAAAAAGTGATTTGTAATGGTGGAGAATGTATAGGATTATTTCGAACCGAATTTTTATATATGGGGAGAACAGAAGCACCAAATGAAGAAGAACAATTTCAAGCATATAAAAAAGTCCTTCAAGGAATGAAGGGAAAACCGGTTATTGTAAGAACCTTAGATATTGGAGGCGATAAAAATCTTCCTTATCTAACGATGGAAAAAGAATTAAACCCATTCTTAGGAAATCGCGCACTACGTCTTTGTTTTACGATGCAAGATATATTTAAGACCCAGTTAAGAGCTCTATTAAGAGCAAGTGTATATGGTAATCTCCACATTATGTTTCCGATGATAGCTACATTAGCTGAGCTTAGGCAAGCAAAGAAATATTTACTAGAAACGAAAAAAGAATTGCTTTCACAAGGAGAAAAAGTAAATAATATAAAAATTGGAATAATGATTGAAGTACCTGCTGCTGCTCTAGCCTCGGACATATTGGCAAAAGAAGTGGATTTTTTTTCCATTGGAACCAACGATCTGATTCAATATACATTTGCAGCGGATCGGATGAATGAAAATGTAGCTTATCTTTATCAGCCATATCACCCCTCGTTATTACGCTTGATTGATATAGTTATAAAAAATGCCCACAAAGAAGGAAAGTGGGTAGGAATGTGTGGGGAAATGGCAGGAGAAACGAGAGCGTTGCCACTACTGATAGGCCTTGGATTAGATGAATTTAGTATGAGTGCATCGGAGATTCTTCAAAAAAAATATCTAGTAAACCGTATTGATAGTAGTGAGACTAAAATACTAGCAAATGAAGCATTATCAAAAACTAATCAAGAAGAAGTTATTGAGTTAATTGATTTGTTTTTAAGTAAAGTGTAAGCAGATACGTATAGTATTCATAGGTATGTAAATTATCCGCTTTTGCTGTTTCTGCTATGCTTTAGGATATTGAACTGGCTTCGGTTCCTTCTATTTTATCGACATGAACCCAGTTCTTTCTCCCAATTGTAAAGGCGTTAAATTTAAGGCTTTGTTTTTAGAGTTGGAGCATTTCGCTATCATTTAATTGTAGCTAAATACTCTCACTTAAGATAGCTGGTATTATATTGGTACTTTATTAAGAATTGCATGACTTAATAAAGCTGTAATCCCCATATATGACAATGAAAATCACAACTTGCCTTTATTCAATTGGTATGATATTGTAGAAAATAGATAGTAATTCTAGATTATGTAGATAGGTTGGAGAAAATATTGTGAAAAAACAATTTAAATATTTGAGAAAGAGTCTTTTATTAACAGCCTTATCATTGAGAGCAAGGTTAATTGTTTTTTTTTCAATCATGATTATTATACCATTGTTCATCCTGAGTGCATCAGTTTATAGTGATGCCCAAGATACCATTGTTCAGAATGCAAAAAGAGAAATAAGTGATAAAATTAATGCTTCTATTAAAGGGGTTGATATTTATATTGAAAATGCAGATAGTATTTTGCAACTTATTTTCTTCGATTCCTTATTACGGGATTATATTCTTAACAGTGAAAAAAGTGATTTTGAATTATCGATTGCAGCCAATAAAACAGAGAAAATAATAAGAGGCTATGCTCAGCCATATGGCTACATTGATTCAATATATATTGCAGGTATTTCAAAGCGCATTTTTAGCTCGGATGCACTAGTACCAGATAAGTTGCTTAAAGAAAAGTGGTTTATCGATTTCTATAAAAATTCTAACAAGTTTAAAATAACAAACGTTCATGATGCAAGTATATATTCATCAAGCTTTTTTGAGGAAGACGCACTTGTTTTTTCGATATTACGAAATTATGTTGATGTTAATACAAACAACAAATTAGGCGTTATGGGAATTGATATTAAATATTCCTATATTGCTGACTTGTTTGAGAAAGAAAAGGCTTATATTGATTCATTAATTACTGTTGTTATGAATAATGGCGAAATTATATATCACCCTGATACAAGTAGTGTAGGTATGACGATTGATCGTGTTGAGTATGCTGCTGTATTTCAGTCAAAAAGCGGTAGCTATATTAAAAATATTGATAATCGGGATTATCTCATTGTGTTTACTACATCGCCGATGACGGATTGGAAAATCATTCAAATGACGCCTATGGATGAGATAAATTTAGATGGAAAGATAACTCTAAAAAAAGTTCTTGTTATAAGCACTATATGTTTTATAGTCGGTGTAATTCTATCCATTTTAATTTCCTATGGTATAACGGCACCGGTCCAACGTTTAAGCCGCGCAATGGAAAAGGTTGAAAATGAAAATTTTGAAATGCAAGTACCAGTTGTGGATCAAGATGAAATTGGTCAATTGACAGCAAAATTTAATGAGATGAATCAAAGAATCGGTGGACTTATAAATAGGATATATAAAGAAGAACAAGAAAAAAAACACATAGAGCTTAAACTATTACAGGAGCAAATCAATCCACATTTTTTATTTAATACACTTGATTCCATTAATTGGATGGCAAGGATTCAAAATTCAGGAAATATTTCAGAGACAATAACTGCATTAATTAAATTGTTACAGTCGAGTACATATGTTGATAAAGAATTTTTGACAATCGAGGAAGAAATTGAAAATTTGAAAAACTATGTCCATATTCAAAAGTTTAGATATGGAGATAAATTTGATGTTGAATACAGAATTGATGATGATGTTAAAAAATGCTATATTCTTAAATCAGTTCTACAGCCAATTGTTGAGAATTCAATAAATCATGGCTTTAAGGATATAATTAACGGAGGAAGAATCATTGTAAATATTGAAACTCTAGGTCAACAGGTTATAATTCAACTAAATGATAATGGTGCAGGCATGACTATTTGTGATGTTGAAAAAGTTCTTGATGAAGATGAAAAGCATCAAAACAACTACTCTAGTATTGGCTTAAGTAATACGAACAAACGAATTCAATTATACTATGGTTATGAATATGGCATACAAATAGAAAGTCAAGGTCTTGGTAAGGGAACAAATGTGGTTCTTAATATTCCATATGAGACTGAAGAAAGGGGGGTTGAGTAGTGATAAAAGTTATGATTGTGGATGACGAATATTTAATCCGCCTTGGACTTAAAAGCACAATTGATTGGGAAAAAAATGGCTTTGAAGTTGTCTGCGATGCGTATGACGGTCAAGAAGGATTAAAACTCTTTAAAGAATTCTATCCTGAAATTGTAATTACTGATATAAGAATGCCAAACATGAATGGTTTGGAAATGATAAAGGAGATAAAAAAACATAGCTCAAAAACGAAGTTTATCATCCTATCTAGTCACCAAGAGTTTTCTTATGCTAAGCAGGCAATACAATTAGGTGCCGATGACTATATTTTGAAAGGGACCATGGAACCAGGTGAAATTCTAAGTGTTTTGATGAAGGTAAAAAAAGAGCTTAATCAGATGCGAGGTTCACGAGACGTATCTGAAACTTCGAATACAGAGCTGAAAATTGATGATATTAAAAAGTTTATAAATGGTGAATCTGTAAGAGAAGATTTAATTCAGTTTAAGTATGCTGTATATAGTTCAATAATTGGAAGAATTGATGACCGTTATAAAAACTATATTCACTTGGAGAATCAACAAAAAAGACTTATTAAAGAATCGATTTTAAATATAGTAAAAAGTAAGATGGATAATAATTTGGATGGATATGTTATTGAATGGGAAGATGGAGTGTTTTTAATGCTCATATCTGTAAATGCAACGAAATTACTCTCAGAACACTTGATAAAAGAGTTCCTTCAATCTATAGAAAGAGCCTTGGATCTCTACTCAAATTATTCGATGTCCTATATTTATAGTATACCTTTAATAAAATTGGAAGAGCTATCAAGAATATCTAGAGAATTAATAGAAAATCAAAAAAGGTTGATTTTTAAAGAAAGTAAGGCTTTTGTTTCTTACAGTGACATTGAAAAAGATAAACTGAATAAGTCAATCAAGGTCGACTGTCAAATTGATCGTGTTATGCATCTTCTTTATCAAGGAGATCTAGAACAGGTAAAAAAAATTCTTGAAGTTGTGTTACTAAAAGAGACTAAAAAAATAGAAAACGTTACAGTGCTCGAGTATGTTATAAAACAATATATAAATCTGTTGACTCATTTAGGTTTGAATCACTTAGATTTGGAAGAATCAGTAAAAAGACATTATGACGTGAAAATTCCTTTTATGATGGATAATATTGAACAAATAGAAGCTTGGTTTATAGAAGAGTTCAGATTAATTCTTCCCTCGATCAACAGATTACTAGCTTTAAAAATTAATGATACAGTTAAAGGTGCTATCGACTACATAAGACAAAATTTTCAAAATAATATTACACTGCAAGACGTGGGAGAATATCTGAGTATAAGTCCTAATTATTTAAGCCATATGTTTAAAGAAGAAGTTGGACAGAATTATAGTGACTATTTAAATGAAGTACGTATGAAAAGGGCAGAAGAATTATTGTTATTTGAAAATCTGAAATTTTATGAGATTGCTAATAGGTGTGGGTTTTCAGATAGTGGTTATTTTACCAAAGCATTTAAGAAATTTACAGGATTAACGCCTTCTCAATATAGAAGACAAAAATACAATAGATAATTACCAATTCATTGTAGAAAATTACTAAACCATAACAATAAGCAGTCCATAGGACTGCTTATTGTTATGGAAAACACCAAAAATTACTGAAAAATAACATCTAAATCCATTAAAAAACACAAAGGTTTTTGATATTATTAGATAGTCACTTAGTTAAATTAAATTATACCATGGGGGTACAACATGACACGAATCAAAAAACAAATGGCCTTACTGACTATTTTTATTCTAACATTGTCGCTTTTTTCGGGATGTGGCGAAAAAGTAGATGAAACAAATGAGAGTGGTGCAGAATCTAATGCTTCTTCAGTAGAAGAGTCAACAGATAGTACGAACTCAAATGTTGAAACAAGTAGTGAAGAACAAATTAAAAAGCCATCAGGAAAGATTACGGTTTGGGGATGGGAGTTTATCAATAAGAACCTTGAGCTCAATATGGAAGCTTTCCAAGCCGAATACCCAGATATTGAAGTTGAGTTTCAAACAGTAACACCACAGGATGTTTACCAAAAAATGTTATTGGGTCTTTCAGCAGGTGGAGAAGGATTACCAGACGTAGCTACAATTGAAACCAGTAACTTGGCTCAATTCGTCCAATTTGAAGGTTTAATGGATCTGACAGAACAAGTGGCGCCATATATTGATAAAATGAATGACTTTAAATGGGCTGATGCAAGTAAAGATGGGAAAATATATGCTATGCCCTGGGATAGTGGTCCGGTAGCTTTATACTATCGTACGGATGTTTTTGAGAAAGCCGGGCTTCCAACTGAACCTGATCAAGTAAGTGAGTTACTTGCAACATGGGATGATTACTATGAAACAGCTAAAATTATTAAGGAAAAAACTGGTAGTTACATGTTCCCGGAAGGCCAAGAAAAGTCCACAGGTAGAAACTTTGAAAAACTTCTTTGGCAGCAGGAGAAACTATACTTTGATGAAGATGGTCAACCAATTTTAGATAGTCCGGAAGCCGTTAAGGCCATGACTTATTTGGTTAAGTTTGTAAAGGAAGATCTTGCGGATAATACAGAAGACTGGACACAGCCTTGGTATGATTCGTTAAATGACGGTACTGTAGCGACTTACTTCGGCGCATCATGGATGGGGGGATTTTTACAATCTTGGATTGCTCCGGAGGCTGTAGGACAATGGAGAGTAATACCTTTACCTAAATGGGGTGGATTTGACAATGTAGCTGCAAATGATGGTGGTTCAAACTTAGTCATTCCAGACACGTCCGAGAACAAAGAAGCTGCATGGGCATTTGTGGAGTTCATGGTTGGACGAGAAGAATCTCAAATCAAAATGTATAAAGAGACGGATGTCTTTCCTTCTCTAGAGACTACATATAGTGATGCCTTCTTTGATGAGCAAATTGATTACTATGGAGGACAAGCAGTAAGAAGAGTTTTTGCAGATACTGTAGATGACATTCCTGTTTTAGAATATACTTTGCATTACAGTCAAGCTAATGAGTTTATTCGAGAAGCCTTTGCTAAAATCCTTTATAGTGATTACTCTGTCGAGGATGCTTTGAAAGAAGCTAATGAGCAGGTGAAAACAAAAATCAATTAGTAAAAGATAATTTGGCTGGTCAGATAAAATGACCAGCCAAAAAAATGGAGGAATACATGAAACAATTTGGATTACCAAATAATTATAGAATTAAATTGGCACCTTATGTTTTTATTTCACCCTTCTATTTATTGTTCTTAGTATTTATGGTATATCCAATTCTATTTTCTTTAAGAGCAAGTTTTACAAAATGGAATGGTATTACAGAAATGGAGTGGGTTGGACTAGATAACTATGTTAAGCTACTCCAAGACGATATATTTATTCAATCAATAATCAATAGCCTTATTCTATTCTTTATGTATGTACCAATTATGCTATTATTGGCCCTAATCATTGCGGTAATACTCAATAATGGTTCAATTAAATTTAAGAACTTCTTCAGAACAGCATTTTATATTCCAAACATAACATCAGTAGTCGCTGTTGCCTTTGTCTTTGGAATGGCTTTCGACACAAAGTATGGATTCATTAATCAAGCGCTAGGCGTTTTTGGAGTCGACAAAATCTCCTGGTTTGGATCACCTTTGGGATCTAGATTTGCGATCAGTCTCTTATTGATTTGGAAATGGTTGGGATACAACATGGTCCTGATGCTAGCGAATTTACAGACTATCCCATACAGTCTAATAGAGGCGGCGAAAATAGATGGAGCCAGTACGGTTAAAGTTTTCTTGAGAATAATTGTGCCACTCATGAGACCGGTTTTGCTCTTTTGCACGGTCTTATCAACTATTGGAACGTTTTCCTTATTTACTGAACCTATGATACTTACAGGCGGTGGTCCCCTTTATAAAACGATTACTCCAGTACTATATATTTATCGTGAGAGCTTTGAGCATCTTAGAATGGGGTATGCCTCTAGCCTTGCATATGCCTTCTTTATATTAATGATTTTACTATCCTTGGCTCAGTTTAAATTGAGTCATATGACAGAAAAGGGGTAATCAGTTATGAAAATTAAGAAAAGTCTTTTGTATATAATTTTGTTTCTATTTACTGCAGCCATATTACTCCCTTTTATTTGGATGGTTTTATCGGCATTAAAAACTCAAGATCAAATTTTTTCCTATCCGGTAAAACTTTTACCGGAAAAACCTACTTTTGAAAATTTTATTAGCATATTTAAAGATTATAATTTCTTACCCGCATTACTTAATAGTTCATACATTGCAGTAGTATTTACTTTTGGTTCAGTGTTTTTCTGTGCTCTAGGAGGATATGCTTTCGAAAAGTTTGATTTTAAGTTTAAAAAAATATTATTTATCATCTTGCTAGGATCCATGATGATTCCATTTGAAGTGACTATGGTTCCCCTATACGCACTCTTTAATAAGTTTAATTGGATTAATAAACATATAGGTCTAATCATTCCGGGCCTTGCAAATGCTTTTGGTATATTTTTCATGAGGCAGTATATGGCAGGGATAAATTCTGAGATAATCGAATCAGGTAGAATTGATGGAGCTAGTGAAATTGGAATCTTCGTACGATTAATTCTTCCCATTGCAAGACCGGCCATAGCCAGTTTAGGAATCATGTTCTTTATGAATTCATGGAATAATTTCTTATGGCCGTTAATTGTATTGAAATCAGAGGACAAGTACACATTAGCAGTTGCGATTCGAGCCTTTAACCAAGGTATGCGAACACCATACAATCTGATAATGGCTGGATCTGTTGTAAGTATTATACCTCTTCTGATAATCTTTTTAAGGTTTCAAAAAGAGTTTATTGCTGGTATAGTTTCAGGTTCGGTGAAAGGATAAAGAAATATGAATGTACAAAACCCAGTTTTAAAAGGTTTTCATCCAGATCCTTCGATAGTAAAGGCTGGAAACAAGTATTATATTGCTACATCTACATTTGAATGGTTTCCAGGAGTATCGCTTCATGAATCATCAGATTTAGTCAACTGGAAGTTAATTGGGTATGCCTTGACTAGGAGAAGCCAGTTGGACATGAAGGGTATTCCTGCTTCTGGTGGTGTATGGGCTCCATGTTTAAGTTTTGATAAAGGAACTTTTTATTTATGTTATACAGTGGTCCAAAATCATGATGGCGATGTTTGGAATATGAAAAACTATATGGTTACAACTAGTGATATTTATGGAGAGTGGAGCGATCCTAATCCATTAATTCATGATGGTTTTGATCCTTCTCTTTATCATCATCATGATGGTAAAAAGTATATCGTTTATCGATCACTTCATCATTTACAATTTGATGGTGGTATTGCTTTGGTTGAATTTGATGACGAAAAGAAATGTATTATTGGTAAACCAAAAATAATCTTCAATGGCACAGGAAGAGGAGATGCAGAAGGCCCACATCTATACTATAAGGATAATTACTTCTATTTAATGGTAGCTGAGGGTGGTACCGGTTATAACCATTGCGTGACTTTAGCAAGATCACGAACTATTGATGGGCCCTATGAAGAAGCGCCCAATAATCCGATATTGACAAGTAAAAATAATTCGGAATTATATTTGCAGAAGGCTGGGCACGGAGATTTAGTGAAAGATGAAAAAGGTAATTGGTATATGGTTCATTTATGTTCAAGACCATTATCGGAGAGAGGTAAATGTATTCTTGGAAGAGAGACTGCTATCCAAGAAGTTGAATGGAGCCAAGAAGGCTGGCTGCAATTAAAGCATAATTCAAACGAACCTAAAGAAGATTATTATATTCATAGTTCTACTGAAATCGATAATAATCAAAATGTATATGAAGGATTTGATCAGCCTGAACTTAATTTGGAGTTCCAAACGCAGCGGATACCACTAACAGAAAAGGAGATGAAACTAGATTATGAAAACAGCATGTTGCATCTCTATGGAAAGGATTTCTTAAACTCAAATTTTATTCAAAGCCTCCTTGCCATTAGACAAAGATCTTTTGTATATACTGCTGTTACAGCGATTAACTTTAATCCAGAGTTCTATAAACAGTCGGCAGGCCTCATATGTTATTATTCTTCCCATGCATATCACTATCTTTATATATCCAAAGATGATGAAAAACGAAAAATTCTTGGCATTATGACCTGTGACCAAGATAAAATAATTAAAAATAAGGAATGGAGAGTGTATATTACGGAAAACAAACAATTATATCTTAAGGCTAGTGTAGCATATGATAAATTACTCTTCACGTATTCCTATGATGAAAAAGAGTGGCAAACGATTGGAGAGTTATTGGATGCCTCTATTTTGTCTGACGATCATGTTCTCGAACAACATTGGGCCTTTACAGGGGCATTTGTTGGTATCTGCTGTCAGGACATAAGTGGACAAAACGCAGTAGCATCTTTTGATTACTTTCAATATAAAAATTAAAAGGAGAATGTTCAATGAAGGTATTTACAAGAAAAGTTTTGGTGTTACTAGTGATATCAGTATATGTATTTAGCGTGGGGGTTAAAGCAAATACTGGGAATGAACTGTTAAATGAGACCGTATGGAGAGATGTGTCTGGTGACGAAATTCTTTCGCAAGGTGGAAGTATCATAGAACATAACGGATACTACTACTGGTTTGGTGTTGAGTTTCCTGGATCTGAGTATGTAGATGAATCAACATATTATTTTAATGCTATTAGGTGCTATAAATCTTCGGACCTAAAAAGCTGGGCATATCAAGGAGATGCTTTATCGAAACAGTCATCAGGAGTCTTATCAAAAGATCATTGGGTTGGTAGACCAACGGTCACCTATAATAGCAGTACAAATAAGTTTGTATTACATTTCGAATGGGCTGCTTTTGATGGGGCTGTTGGAGATGATGGTGTTCATGGTAATCGATTAGCGGTGGCGACATGCGATACGGTTGATGGACAATATCAATGGATTGGACAATCAAAGATTGATGGGTATACAATTGGGGACCTTTCAATATTCAAGGACACAAATGGGGATGCTTATGCAGTTTATGTAAGACACAAGTTAAATGCTGATGATGATGCCATGAATTGGAATGAAAGATTGGCAATTACCAAGTTGAGTAGTGATTATCTAAGTCCGTCAACAACGGTTTGGACTGGTTATGTTGGGCAACATAGAGAAGCACCCTTTATTCTTAAAAAGGATGCTAAATACTATCTCTTCTCATCCTTTACAGACTATTGGAATTCTACAGAGACAAAATATGCAACCGCTAATAGTATAAGTGGGTCTTGGTCAAGTCTTTCAAAGTTAAGTATGAATCCAGACTCTTCAGATTCTTTCAATTCTCAGGTTGATTTCATTTTGCCGATATATGGTTCTCAGATGACATCGTATGTTTATTGCGGTGACCGGTGGAGTAATTTTGATGGTGCAAGCTATACCTACAAATATGATGGTGTATATTATAACGCAGATTATTATAATTCAGGTCAAGGAAGGTATATATGGTTACCCATGACTTTTGAAGGAGTGGTGCCAAAGGTTTATTGGGCAAAGGAATGGGATATTGACACTAATACCGGAATATGGACTATTGATAATTACGGAATAAATACCCTGAAAAATTGGAGCTTTGAGAATAATATGACTAGCTGGGAGAATTGGGGGAATTCAGCAATTGTTAGTTCCAATATCCATTCGGGTTCAAAGGCTTTAAGAATTGGACAAAGTTCAGGAGGTGTAGGACAATATCTGACATCAGGCTTTCAAACCGGTAATGTCTACCATACAGGTGGATGGGCCAAAATGAGTAAAGATGGTGACTTTGGTTGGATTATTTTGGAAGCTTTAGATTCATCTTATCAAGTTTTGGATAAGGCGGCTGTAAAAGTTGACTCGAGATCTTATGCATATCATGATGTAACCCTTACGATTCCAGAAGGAACAGATATGTTACGGGTTGTTTTATGGAAAGACACAAATACGGCTGGTTATTTGTACATTGATGATGTGACTCTTTCAAATTAAGTATTCTTTTATTATCTTTGGCTCATAATAATTCCTAAAAATAAAAATAATGTCCTAAAATAGTTTGAATAATAGCACCGGAGAAATCCGGTGCTATTATAATATAAAATGTAAAAATTTGATAAATGTCCGTCAATATTAAAGGCATTACAGATGGTATATAAGGACATTATCACATTTGGTCCATAAAAAATTTCGATTATAAAATAAAAACTCTTGACAAGAAGGAAAAAAAATATTACAATTATGTGGAACGATACACAAGATAAAGAGGTGAAATAATGGCTACCTTAATTGATATTGCAAAAAAAACAGGGTTTTCGAAAACATTAGTAGCTAGAGCCATTAACAATGAACCCGGCGTTAGTGAAAAATCTAGAAAAGCTATTTTAGAAGTTGCAAAAGAATTAAATTACAGACCCAATTTATTAGCAAAAGCGATGATTACTAATAAAATGAATACAATCAGCGTGGTACTCGATAGCTTATGTGAACCTTTTTATTTCAAACTGATTGAAGCCATTGAAACCACAGCAGCACTATCGGATGTAAAAGTGCTTTTTTGTAGTCCCAATGATGACCTAGAGACGAAAAAGAAATATATCGAATATTTTACACAAGGGACTACCGATGGTATTATTATTTATGGTAGCCGTATTAGTGATGAGACATATATAAAAAGTTTAGCAAGTACAAATTTTCCGTTAGTCGTTATTGAGAGTGACATTGATTCAGACAATATTAATAAAGTTCTTATTGATAATTATAATGCAAGTCGAACGGCAATAAAATATCTTGTCAATCAAAAGTGTAAATCCATATATCATTTTCGCGGTGATGCATTCAAAAGCGTGTCAGACGATCGTTGCCAAGGTTACATTAATGAGATGGAAAATATGGGTTTGAAAAAATATATAAAAATACTAGATTCAGATTTTACAGAACAATCAGGATATAAGGCTATGACACAGTTAATTATGGATAATGATATACCTGAAGCTATATTTTTTGCAGGTGATACAACGGCATATGGCGCTTTGCGTGCGATAGAAGAATTAAATCAAAGTTTAAAAACAAAAATCCGTTTTATTGGTTTTGATGAAGACCAACCCCCAAATAATGGGATTATATATCCGAGGCTAAGCACTATTCGTCAGCCCATGTATGAAATTGGAAGGACAGCAACACAAATACTACTCGAACAAATCAAAGATAAGGAAAAGAAACCAAAGATCCAAGTATTAATCCCAGAGCTAGTTATTAAAGAGACGTAAAGTCTTTTTTTACACAAAAAGTGGAACGTTCCACAAAATAAAATAATAAGGAGGCATTATGAAAAAATTAACGATTATTGGAGCTGGAAGTACGTATACGCCAGAACTATTAGAAGGGCTTACTCAGTTTAAAGACTCAATAGAAGTAAATCAAATCATGCTTTATGATATTGATGAAAAGAGACTTGAAATCATGTGTGGATTTTTGAAACGTTATGCAAAAACATTGGATTATAAAACTGAATTTGTTACAACGACTGATTTAAAAGAAGCGGTAATTGACGCCGAATTCTTAATAACACAAATCAGAGTGGGTGGTAATAAATTAAGAGTATTGGATGAAAAAATCCCACTTAAATATGATTTGATTGGACAAGAAACAACCGGAATTGGTGGTTTTATGAAAGCGTTAAGAACAATACCTGTTATGTTAGAGATTGCTAAAGCGGTTGAAAAATATAGTCCGGATTGTTGGATTATCAATTATACGAATCCGACGGGTTTAATAGCGGAGGCATTAACAAAATATACAAGCGCTAAAATAGCTGGATTTTGTTCAGGGGGTATATTCCCTAAAATGTGGGCAAGCAAAGCATTAGGAATCGAACATCATCAATTAAAATATGACTTTGCAGGACTCAATCACATGAATTTTTCCTATAATTTAAGTATTGATGGAAAGCCGGTAACAGACGAGGAATTTGAAAAGATTGCAAAAGAAAACCATGAGATTAATCTGGAGTTAATGAAAGAATTAAAGTGCATTCCAAGCCCATATTTACAATATTATTATCATACAGAAAAAAAATTAGATGGATTTAAAAATGCAGAAAAAACCCGTGGTGAACAAGTCATGGAACTGGAAGAAATCATTTATGAGGAATACGCAGATACGACTAATGTAAATAAGCCGAAAACACTTAAAAAAAGAGGTGGTGGCGGCTATTCAGAAGTTGCCATTGGTTTCATTAATGCGGTACATAATAATTGTGATACAGAAATGGTTATTAATGTTCCAAATAATGGGGCAATACCCTTTTTACCCGACGATGCTGTTGTTGAAATCAACTGCTTAGTCAATGGTTCAGGGGTCTACCCAATCGTTAAAAACAATCTACCTAAGGCAGTTCGAGGATTAATTAGCGAAGTTAAAAATTATGAGCAATTAGCTGTCGAGGCTGCGGTTTCTAAAGACTATAATTTAGCAAAATTAGCATTGTTAGCCCACCCCCTTGTTCGACAATATGAAAAAATAGAAACCGTATTTAATGAGCTACTTAAAGTTAATGAAGATTATGTTAAATTAGAAAAGAAAAGCTAGGAGTGTAGCAAAGTGAAATATATTTTGGGCATTGATCAAGGTGGCACAAAAACATCGGTAGCGTTAAGTGATTTAAATGGCCATATTCTAGCAACTAAAGATGCCTATGGAAGTTGTCATAGTATATATGACATGAACCATGCAATGAAAGCGATTGATTTAGCAATAGAGCAAATCATGCAAGATATTTTTTTTCATCCGTCAGAAATAGCTTTCGTTGTATGTGGAATGACAGGAGCGGATTTTGACTTTGAATATGTGTTGTTAAAAGAAAATGTAGCACAAATAATAGGTGTTAATCAAGAAAAAGTAAAAATTGAAAATGATAGTATCATTGCACTTCGTGGAGGAACAGAAAGTAATTATGGAGCAGTTATTTGTGCAGGCACTGGCTTAAACTGTGCATTCATTAATAAAAAAGGCCAAGAATATATACTCGGTTACTATATCGAAGATGCCTTTCAAGGCGCAACAGGACTTGGGCAAAAAGCAATGATGGCCGTTTTTAATCAAGAAAGTGGGGTGGGAAAGCAGACATTATTAAAGGAAAAAGTATTAGAATTTTATGAAGTTAAAAACGTAGACGATCTATTAGTGAAGTATATTTTTGATCAAGAAATTAAAGGTTCGGTTAAAAACTTAACACCACTTATCTTTGAATGTGTAGAACAAGAAGATAAGATTGCAACAGATATTGTTCTAGAGTTTGCAAATCAATGGTCAAAGTATATTATGGCTGGAGTAGATAAAGTATCTATCGATTATCCCTTTGATTTGGTTTTTTCCGGTGGTGTATTTAAGAGTGAAATAGAAACGATTAGTTCTTTAATGATGAAAAAGTTAAAAGAAGAACGTCCAAACATAACTTTTGTGCAAGCTAGGTACGAACCAGTCGTTGGAGCGGTAAAAATGGCTTTAGATGTTGCTTCAACTATAGATCCGACTTTACGGGAAAAAAATGTTAACCAATCAGCAAAAACAATGAATCTATTACGGAAATGGGGAAATTAAAATGAAAAAAAAATTAGCTATTATATTGAGTGCAATACTTACTTTGTCTTTAATCGCGGGTTGTAACCCAAGTGCTCCAACGGATGAAGGTCAACAAGAAGAGACAAATACAGGATCAACGAATGAAACCCAAGAAGAAAACGTACCCGAAGAAGATGAAATTGTAGAATTAGACGTATGGCATATATGGCCTGATACCACACGAGGTGATGGTAAGATTCTTGAAGATTTTGCAAGAATATATGAAGATGCAAATCCAAATGTTAAGATTAATCTAGATGCATCAGAAGTCAACAGCTATAAGGACAAACTTAAAGTTATCTTTTCAGGAGATGATATACCCGATGTATATTTTACATATGGGGCAGGTTTTTCAAAGCCTTTCGTAGATAGTGGGAAAGTTCTTGAAATTAGCCAATACTTAGATCCAGAAGCAACAGATAGATTATTAGGTGGTATTGAGTCTAATTTCATATATGACGATGGTCTTTACGGATTGCCAGTAAAGTTATGGGCAGGTGTTATGTATGTTAATCGAGAGATCTTTGAACAAGAAGGACTTGAATACCCTAAGACATGGGATGAACTCTTAAGTGTGGTCGATCAATTTAGAGAAAAGGGATATCAACCGATGACTTTAGGTGGTAAAGATGCTTGGCATACAGCCATGTATCACGATATATTATCCGTGAGAGAAGTTACTGTTGAAGGAATTGATAAGGCGATGATGGGAGAAAAACCATTTAATGACCCTGAGTTTTTAGAAACAGCGACTAAATTTTATAAATTAGTTGAACATGATGCCTTTAATGATGGATTTATTGCTCAAGGAGCACAAGAAGCTCAAGCAGAATTTTTAATGGGAAAAATTCCTATGTACTTTAATGGCAGCTGGTTAACAGGAGATATACAAGCAGATGAAAACCAAGTAAAAGATAAAATTGATGTTATCGCTTTTCCAATAACAGATGAGGCCAATGGAAATACAGAATTTACAGGTGGAGCAGTTGATGGTTATAGTGTTTCAGCCTTAACGGAATATCCAGAAATTGCCGTTGATTTTATGCAAAAATTAAGTGAATATCAATCCGTTGAATCCTATAAGGTAGGCGACGGAATTTCTGTATGGAAATCGGACGTAGCAACGGATGATTTGAATCCGGTATTAGTTCAGATTGCAGAATTATTAGAAACCTCCACAGGCTATACTTTAGCTTGGGATACACGACTTACAGGTTCAGACATAGATACATTCCTAACCTCCTTACAAGACCTCCAAGCAGGCCTAAAAACACCAGAAGAATATGTTAATTTCTTAGAAGAAAATCTTGAATTAGAGCAATAATCTATATCATGCCAACCCTTTATTGTTGGGTTGGCATGGTATATAAAGATGGAAAGGATGACTCTTTTGAATAAAACAATGAAAAACAGAATTGCAGTCCTTGTTTTTATGGCGCCGGCACTCATCATTTTTACTTACATCATCTTTTTCTCTATTATAAGATCTTTTAACTATAGCTTATTTGAATGGGATGGGATAAATCAGGCGACCTATGTAGGATTGTCAAATTATCAACATTTACTTACGGATCCAGCAAGTAATTTTTGGGTCAGTATTAAAAATACAATGGCTATCGCATTATTTTCAATCTTTATCCAATTACCTATTGCGTTAATTTTAGCCTTAGTATTACGTGCAGGAATTAAAGGTGAAAAAATATATCGAACCGTTTTTTTTATACCTGTAATTATTTCTTCTGTAGTAATAGGACAGTTATGGCTAAAAATATACCACCCCAATTATGGTTTGCTAAATAGTTTGCTCGAAATGGCGGGCTTTGAAAACTTAACAAAAGTATGGTTAGGGGATACAGAAACAGCCTTATTATCGGTTATTGCTCCAGCTATATGGCAATATATTGGTTACCATATGCTACTTTTTTATACCGCGGCGAAAAGTATACCGGAAGAATTATATGATGCAGCAAAAGTAGATGGGGCTAGCAATTTTCGAACGGCCATAAGTATTACCATTCCCCAACTTAAACCCATATTTAAAGCCTGTGTTATTTTTGCAGTGATCGGATCCTTTAAAGCCTTTGATATGATTTATCTACTTACTGCAGGGGGGCCAAATAAAATAACCGAAGTACCAAGTATTATTATGTATAAAAGTATTTTTACACGATATAGTTATGGTTATGGTAGCGCAGTTGCTATTATTATTGTTTTAGAATGCTTATTGGCGACCGTGTTAATACAAAAGCTATTTGCAGAAAGGAAAAGTTAAGTTATGGAAGATAAAAAGAATAAAATAAATAGCATCATCGGACAAGGGCTATTGATCATTTTTGGTTTCATCCAGTTATTTCCATTGCTATGGCTACTATCCTTTTCCTTAAAACAAAATCATGAATTGTTTGGTGAAAATATCTTAGGACTACCACAGGAGATGATGTGGTCAAATTATATTACAGCTTTTTCCGGAAGTAATTTATTATTATACTTTAGAAATAGTATTATCGTCACGGGTATTACCGTGTTATTGTCAAATGTAATTTCATTAATGGCGGCATATGCATTGACAAGACTACAATGGAAGTTAAGTAAAGCGGTATATACCTTTATTCTTTTAGGATTAATGATACCCGTACATGCAGTTTTACTACCCTTATTTATTTCACTAGATTCGGTAATTAACACACCACTCGCACTAATAATACCTTATGTAGCATTTGCTATTCCATTATCGATTCTGATTCTTACAGGATTTTTACAAGGGATTCCTAGAGAGATTGAAGAGGCAGCTTTTATTGATGGAGCTAGTCTATATAAAGTTTTCTTAACCATCATTTTACCATTATCTAAATCAGTTATTGCTACAATATCAATACTGACCTATTTGTCTTCGTGGAATGAGTTAATGTTTGCCATTACGTTTATTCATGATGACCGGTTGAAAACCCTTCCTTTTGGTATTATTAGTATGGTTGGAAGATATAATACGTCATGGGGTCCAATCGGAGCAGCGTTGGTGTTAGCAACCATTCCAACCTTAATTATATATTTATTTATGAGTGATAAGATCGAAAAAAGTTTAGCTGCAGGAGCTGTGAAAGGATAAAAAAATGATAAATAGTAAAACGTGTCCATGCCCATATATTCCTTGTAAATTGAGAGGAAATTGTGAAAAGTGTATTGAAAAATCAAGAAGAGATCATGAACTCTGTAATTGCATGGAAAGAATAGCAATCAAAGAGTATGGTTTAAAATTAGAACCAAAACAAATTTCGAATATTATAGTAGAAAATAATGAAGAAGAGGTAGCAAAAAAATCGGCAGATATGCTTATGGAGACAATTCGTCAAAAACCAGATAGTCTCATTTGTCTACCGGCAGGAAGTACTGCAATAAAAACATATGAATATTTAGTCAAGCAGTGGAATGAAAAACAAATTGATACAAGTAGAGTACGTTTTATAGCACTAGATGAGTGGGTAGATGTTAAGCAAGTAGAAGAAAACTGCGAAAGTTTTTTGAAAAAACATTTTTTTAATCATATAAATATAGAAAAAGAACGTGTACGGTTTTTCAATACAAAAGGTAATCTTAAGGAAGAATGTACAGCAGTTGATGAATATATTTTTAAAAACGGAAAAATAGATTTTATGCTACTGGGTATTGGAATGAATGGTCATTTAGGATTAAATGAGCCTTTTGATGAATGGGATCAATATACACATGTTGTTGACTTAGATGAGACAACAAAAACTGTCGGACAGAAGTATTTTTCCGAAAACATTCAATTGACACGTGGTATAACACTTGGAATTAAACATATATTTGAAACAAGGACAGTTGTTCTACAAGTTACAGGTGCTAAAAAAGCTCCGATTATAAAAAAACTATTTGATTCGCATATTGATTTTGACTTGCCTGCGAGCGCTTTGAAATTAATGAAAGATGCTTATTTGATTATGGATCAAGAAGCAGCGCATTTAATTGATTGTAATTCACTTGTACATTTACAATAAGAAAATCTTTATATTTAGTTTTTAACTCTCTAGAAATAGAGAGTTTTTTGTTTTTAATAAGGCGTGTCCACCGAAGCTATAGAAATTTAGCTTCAAATTCTAGAAACTATATATTTTACTAGTGTTCTAGTTGCTTACAAAAATGTCGAAAGTTCGGTGAGATTTATCTATTTTTATGTTACAATTAATAGAAACTGGAGCTCTAAGTACCCTAGGTGTTAGAATTTGTTTTTTTTCTGGAAATCATAACAAATGCGATGTATGAATTACAAACTTATTATACGAGGAGATTAATTTTATGGAAAAAAAGAATTTTTTTCAAAAAGTGCCAAAGTTGCATAATAGGAAAAAGAAATTGTTTTTTCAATATTTTCTTATTTTATTAGGTTGTATAGCCATCACTACAACTATTATAGGATTATATACATATAACTATTCAAAAAACATGATTGATAAGGAGATAGGGTATTCAAATTATCGTCAATTGGAGACCACAAAAAAATTACTTGAAGTAAGTGTTATGGAAATCAAAAGAACGGCAATGAGGTTTGTCATTGATGAAGAAATTGTTGAGTATAGTAAATATGGGGATACTCAGAATGTACTACTGATTAATGATATATCTAGGAAAATCAATATATTAGATGATGTAAATAAAATTGTACATTCAATATATATTTATTTTGAAAAAGATGATAAGATTGTAAGTTCAATTAATGGAGAATCATACTTGTTTAAAGAATTTTACGATAAAAACTGGAAAGCTGATTATAATAAACTCAAAACGAGTGAAGTAACTAATCTAAGAAAATTTTCACGAGTGGTAGGAAACAATGTTATTGAAGCAGATGTAATATCGTTATTAAATTCGGTGCCATTAATTGGTAATAAATTGGGAGCAATAGTAATAAATATTGACCAAAGATACCTGATAGAGCACATAATAAGTGGAGTAGATAATGATTATTCAACACTATATTTAGTTGATGAGAAATCAGAAATTATTGCATCGACTGACGAGTCAGTATTATATAAAAAGATAAATACTATTTCTTCAGTTTATGAAAATGATACAGATACACCATATTATACGGAATTTATTGGCGAGGATAAATATATTATATCGCAGGTAAAGTCAAGTGCTCTTGGATGGAGATTAATAAGTGTTGTTCCAACAGAATATCTTTACAAAGACCTTGAAAAATTAAAAACAAAATTTGTTGGTTTTGCAGTTTATACAATTATTATAGGTGTTTTTTTTGCACTTATAGCATCATACAAGTTATATAGTCCAATTAAAGGTCTGGTGAAAAATGTTAGTGACTATCTAGATGAAGATATTCATAATTGGGATGAAGGCGAGATAGAAATGATTAATAGTAGTTTCATGACCCTGACAGATATTAATAATGGATTAGAAGAACAATATATAGAATCCCGTCCATTGATGAGAATTCAATTCTTACGAATGCTCCTAACATCAAATTTGATTGATGAAACTGAATTTCTTAAAAAGAAAATAGAACTTAATCTAAATATCAATGGTAAATCTTACATAGTTATCATATTTGCTATAAATAAAAGTGATCAGAGAAGAAGTTATCAATCATTAGGAGAGTATACACAGATAAACAGAAAAACTTTAAATTATCTTAGAAAAGAATTTGAACCATGTGAGATGATTGAAGTGGATATTCATAATATTGCGATGATACTTAGCTTTGATGAATACATAAATAGCGAGGAAATCAGAGATATTATTCATAAATGTACTCAACTGAATAATGTAGACAATAAGAAAATCGAAGTAGGGGTTTATTCAGGAATAGGGCAAGTTGTAGATAATATTGAAGATGTTCAAATATCATATTTTACAGCTTTGGAATCACTTAAATATAGACACACAACACAAGATAATGATGTTGTTTATTTTGGAGATATAGAATCAATGATTTTTTCTGATAGAGATATGATGTATATAGAAGAAGAAGCATTAATAAATTTTATAATGTCAGGAGAGGTAGAAGAAGCTAATAACCTAATTGATGAAATAATAGATAGATTACGTAAACAAAAAATAACATTTAGTATGTTCCAGGGAATTATTGTAAGAATATTAGGGGATATAGATATCAAAACGACTGAGCATAATATTTTCTCAAAAGATGAAGATTCAGTAATTGATGTTAATTTAATTTACGAATTTTCTGGAATTGAAGAGATATCTAACTACTTAAAAAAAGTGGTAGGGATTATTGATGTTTCGATTAAACAAAGAAGAACAAATAAATATTGGAGACAAATTGAGAAGACCCTTATTTTTATAGAAACACATTATCATGAGGATCTAGGTCTTGATGAAATTGCTCTTCATGCTGGAATGAGTACATCTCATTTTTCGAGAGTTTTAAAAAGTGAACTAGGAAAAACATATATTGAATATATATCAGATATTAGAATGAAAAAAGCAAAGGAATTGTTAGAAGAAACAGAACTAAAAATAAAAATAATTGCAGAAAGAGTAGGTATAAACAATCCTACATATTTTTCGAAAATGTTTCGAGAATGTTATAATATATCGCCAAATCAATATAGGCTGGCGTTTAAGAAAGAGAAGTGAGTCTTAAAATATTTTCATATTAATTTATAATTATATATTTTCTTGTACGACTGAGAAAGAATGGTTTAGGAATAACCATTCTTTTTTTGTGCAATAATACATCAGGTACTATGAATGGTTGAATAGCATGCTGTATCGGTAATTACATAATTGAAAAATAGTTATAAATTTATACTATGAGCAAAATTTTTATATCTAAAAATCAAATATTTAATACTGTAATCAATAATGAATGATAGCATTGACCAGCTATTCACCTTATAATATCAACATAGCTAAGGGAATAATTGTAGATTATAGAATTGACCATTAACCTAATAAATTGTTTTCAGATAATAAAGTATAGAGAGATAAACAATAGTAGAATTGCTATGTGATTAACGGAGGTTATGATGACATATATAAAGTTTATAAATAAAAGCAAAATGACAGTTATTCTATTGATAATTGTAGCTATTTTGGTTTCGGCGATAATATATTGGGGTAATGATAGTGAACCAAGTGAAATTGTAGTAATGATTGATAAAAGTATTGTTACAGCGGATGAATTTAAATTTTTCATGAACGATGAAATATCAAATACATATGTATATTTTAAACGTAAATATAATATGGATGACAGTCCTTCTTTTTGGACAACAGAGGTAAATAATGAGACGCCGATTGATTATATTAAAGAAAAGACACTTAACAAAATTATTTCAATCAAGGTAGAGCAAATTTTAGCCTTGGAATATGGATTGGTAGATAGCATTGAATACAGTAGTTTTCTTGATAAATTAGAGGAAGAGAATAAAAGAAGACTTGAGCATACTGAACAGGGAAAAGTGATATATGGACCACAACAGTATAATGCAAGACAGTATTTTGGCTATTTACATAGTAATATGGTAATTAAGATTAAAGAGGAGATTAACAAAAATTTGGAGGACAACAAAAAAACTGAAGACATTGATATTATATATGAAGAAAGAATTGAGAAACTCATAGATAATTCAAAAATAACAGTTTATGAGAGTCAATTAGAAAAAATAAAGATTAGGTAATAAATAATAAAATTTTTTTGCTAAGTCGATTGTATTTAAATAATTAGTTCTACGAATAGTATGTAACTATTTATAAATAAAGAATAGAAAGGAAATTAGTTATGTTAAGAGAAAAGAGAAAGTGTTCAAGTAGTGTTGTTACAATTTTAATAATTGTGATTTGTGTTGTTTATTTTCTAGAATTGACACATCCGACATATGCGTCAGGGAATTTTTATTACGTAGATTCAGTAAGTGGTGATGACAATAATGTAGGTTCAAGTACTAACAGTGCTTGGAAGACACTATCAAAGGTTAATGCTACAACATTCCAACCAGGAGATAGAATTTTATTTAAAAGAGGTTCTTCATGGAATGGTATGTTAAATCCAAAAGGATCAGGAACTAGTAGTAACCCAATTATCGTTGACTGTTATGGTGAGGGAGGTAAACCGATTATTAACGGGGTAGACGGTGTTACAACATTGGATTATGAAGCGGCAACAATCCTTTTGAAAAATCAAGAGTATTGGACAATAAAAAATTTAGAAATAACAAATGAAAATGGTTTGACAGGTGTAAAAGTATTGAAGACTACTTCAGGTGTGACAAGTGGTATAAAGCTTGAAGATCTAACAATACATAATGTAAATGGCGAGGTTCCAAGTGGTTATGACGAAATGAGAACAGGTGGTATATGTATAGACAATGCGACAACAGTTGCAGGGAAATATGACGATTTGTTGATAGATGGATGTGAAGTTTATGATGTGTCCCAAAAAGTTGGTATACAACATTCCCAAGGGACTAATCCAGAAAACAGTAGTTTTAGGTCTACAAATACAGTGATTAGAAATACTATTGTCCATGATGTGGCAAATCATGGTTTAGTATGGAGAACTTGTAATGGAGCCTTAATTGAATATACAACGGTTTATAGGACGTGCTCAGCAAGGGCAGATGGTGGTAGCGGTGCGAATTTATGGATTAAATACAATGATGGCACAATACTACAGTATACAGAATCATATGAATGTCTTGCGGGAGCAAATAAAGATGCACAAGGGTATGATTTTGACGTTGATGTTGATAATAGCATATTACAATATTCATACAGTCATGATAATAACGGCGGATTTTTTCTTAATTGTTCATTTGGAGGTCCTATAAATGATGGTAATGTTATTAGATATAATATTAGTGAAAATGATAGACTAAGAGCATTTACTCATACAGGAAATATTAAAAATACTAAATATTATAACAATACTATATATGCTTCATCTGATACGGAGTATGAATATGTTTTTGAAAAATATTCGGATGTAAATTGTTATAATAATGTATTTTCAAATAATATCTTTTCGATACATGACAATAATTTTGTTTATCAAAATCAAGCTGGATTATCTTGGGATAATAATTGCTTTGATGGAACGCATCCAAGTAGTGAGCCAAATGACCCTAATAAAATTACTGGGAATCCAAAGTTTGTGAATGCAGATAGTGGTTCAAATGGGATTGATACCGTTGATGGTTATAAATTGCAGATAGGTTCATCGTGTATAAATGAAGGGAAATTTATTTCTAATAATGGTGGTAAAGATTATTGGGGAAATACATTATATAATAGTTCACCAGATGTTGGAGCTCATGAGTACCAAGGAAATTTTCAAGAATTAGGATTAAAAGCACAGTGGAATTATAATGAAGGTGCAGGAACTATTGCAAATGATAGTACTGGAAATGGGTATAGTGGAATACTAAATGGTCCAACTTGGGTAGGTAGCAATAATCAATACAAACTAGATTTTGATGGTATAGATGATTATGTGAATATATCCAACAAAGATATTCTAAATAATGTTAAGGCAACAACATTAACAGGATGGGTTAAAATAAGAGATACTTCTCAGGCGGCAAATTTAATATTTATTTCCACAGACAATAGTGATGTTCTCGCAAGAGCTCACATTGAATATAGGCCAGACAAAACTTTAAAGGCTGGAGGAAGAAGTACAGATACAGAAACTTACCAATATGCACAAACGATGTCTACAATAACGCTTTGGCCTGAATGGACATTTATGGCAGTTGTAATCGATTATGAACATGATTTAATTAAAATATATATGAATGGTGAAAAAGAAGTTGAGCAATCAGTGAATTTCTTAAGCACTAGTACGCCATCAACAGATAGCAGTTGTGTAAACATAGGCGCTCAGGAATTTGGACAGAGTAAAGCACTAAATGGAGAAATGAATGATGTTAGAGTATATACAAGAACATTGTCAGATAATGAAATTTTAAGTTTGTTTAATAATGGTGGAGAGTAATATAAGAATAAAGCCCAATTTGTAATTTTCATAATATTTTACGAAAAGTTTTAAAATGTTTATTTTAGCGTTAAGTATAAATACTGCTAGAAAATGGAATTTTGAAACTACTAATATATAATATACAGGTTTAAGGAGAATGTCATGATTAACATTAATAAAGTAGACATAAAGAAACGGTCAAATATGAAAAAAATACTTCAGTACAAAGAACTATATCTGTTGATGTTACCAGGAATATTATTCTTTTTTATATTCAAATATTTGCCTATGTTTGGTCTTGTGATTGCATTTCAGGATTATTTGCCATCACAAGGGGTGAATGGTATTTTTTCAGCTGATTTTGTGGGTTTAAAGCATTTTAAAGTTTTTTTTAATTCAATATATGCTAAACAAATTATATCCAACACACTAATAATTAGTTTTATGAAACTAGTTATTGGTTTTCCGGCACCGATTATATTAGCATTAATGCTAAATGAAGTTAGACATAAACATTTTAAAAAAATAATTCAAACAGTAACATATTTTCCGCATTTTTTGTCATGGGTAATTGTAGGTGGGATGATGTATGCGATGTTGTCAACAACATCAGGAGTCATAAATAACCTTATTGTCTCCATGGGAAATGAGCCAGTAAATTTTTTGTCAAACCCCAAAACTTTTAGAATGTTAATAGTTATTAGTGATACTTGGAAAGAAATTGGGTGGGGCTCAATCATATATTTAGCAGCATTAGCAGGTATTTCACCAGAATTATATGAGTCGGCAATGATTGATGGTGCAAATAAAATACAAAGACTTTGGTATATCACTTTACCGTCAATTACTTCAACGATAATAGTTGTACTTATACTGCGACTAGGAAAAATGATGGACATAGGTTTTGAGCAAATATTCATGTTATATAATCCGATGGTCTATAAAGTAGGTGACATAATTGATACATATGTATACAGAGAAGGATTAATAAATGGACGATTTAGTTATGCAGCAGCCGTAGGATTATTTAAATCTTTTGTGTCATTATCAGCCGTGCTAATATCAGATAAATTAGCAAAAAAAGTCGGTCATGATGGAATAATATAGGAGGATATATGAAAAAAATAAATGTTGTAGATAAGATCTTTGATGCTATATCATATCTGTTTTTATCGTTGATTGGACTAATTACCGTAATTCCATTTCTTTATGTTATAGGGACTTCAGTAGCGACGAATAAAGAAGTGTTGAGTAAAGGATACGTGTTATTTCCTAAAGAGGGATTTGATTTCAGTACCTATAGGTTTGTATTTGAGAGTGGCTTTGGAATACCAAGAGGATATATGGTTACAATTTTTGTTACATTAGTAGGAACATCTCTTGGATTATTAATAACCGCAATGTTAGCATATGGATTAAGTAAAAGTAGCTATCCAGGAAAAAGAGTAATTTCAATAATGGTTGTTATGACAATGCTGTTTAATGGAGGAATAATTCCTACATATTTAGTTGTAAAATCATTAGGTCTTATAAATAGTGTGTGGGCTATGATTCTACCAACAATGTGCAGTGTATGGAATACAATGGTGTTAATTAGTTTCTTTAGAGGAATTCCGTCGACCATAGAAGAAGCTGCCAAAATTGATGGATGTGGTTATATACAAATATTTTCTAAAATCATACTGCCATTATCAAAACCAGCACTAGCATCAATTGCATTATTTTATGGAGTTTTTAACTGGAACCAGTGGTTTACAGCGGTATTTTATATAACTGATAAAACAAAGTGGCCACTTCAGTTAATACTTCGTCAAATAATATATCAAGAAAATACACAAGTTGAAACCGCAATGGAAATATTACCTCCGAATTTAAGTATTAAAGCGGCAGCTGTAATAATTGTGTCATTACCAATTATGATGCTTTATCCCTTTCTACAAAAATACTTTGTAAAAGGTGTAATGATTGGTAGCGTAAAAGGCTAATGAATCAATTGATGATATTAAACCAATTATGGTTAATATAAAATTCATATATGAAAGGTGAAAGGTGAAAAAATGAAAAAATCAATCAAGAGACTTGGGGCGTTAGGATTAGTAATTGTATTGCTGATTTCAGCAATTACAGGTTGTGGAAAGGAAGGAGTTAATAATCCGGTTACAGTTGATACAAATGCAAACAGTGAGAAAGAAGATATTGGTAAAGGAGGAAATGAAAGCGAAGATCCAGTAAAATTTTACTATGTGAATACAGATCGTAAAGCTATTATGCCTGCTAATGAAGAAGTACGTCAACTGATTAATGAAAAATTTGGTGTGGATTACGTCAAGGTAGATATTCCTAGAGATCAATATGAAGCTAAAATGTCAATTATGTTAATGACTGGTGAGCAAATGGATTGTTTTAATGCAGATCCACCATCAAATGCTGCTAGTCCATATAATCTGCCTAACTTAATTTCAAACAACTATATTCAGCCACTTAATGCTTATTTGGATAAAGCGGGTGCAAATATTAAGGCTGAAGTTCCTGAAGAATTATGGAAATATGTAACCGATGATGAAGGTCAAATATGGGGTATTCCTGAAACGGGATTCAAGGCTAAACATACAATGTTTGCTAGACAAGACTGGATGGAAGAATATGATATCTCAACTCCAGAAACTATTGAAGAATTCGAAACGATGCTAAGGATATTTAAGGAAGAAGTACCAAAATCGAATGGTGGAAAAGAAATATATCCATTTATTGTATGGCAAAACCAAGATGCCATGCCATACCTTGACATTGCATTAGCAGGTTCATTTATTCCTTCAGGTGCAAGCTGGTATGAAGAAGATGGTCTTCTAAAGCCGTATTTTCTTCACGAAAATTACAAACTATACCTTGAAACAATTAGACGCTGGTATAAAGATGGTTTGATACATCCAGACTTTTTGTTTTTAAAGGATGAACAAGTTAAAGATATGATTCAACGAGGTGTCAGTGGTGTACATGTTAACTGGTATAGTCAGAGCAGAGAAGATGAAACCAAAATTAATTTTCCGGAAGCACAGTTCACTTATATACAAATGCCAGAAGGACCTAGTGGTACATTTGGTGCTACTTCACAAGATGTTGTTAGATCATCATTTGTAATAAATTCAAATGTTAGTGCAGATGTTGCAGAAAAAATTGTTGAAGTTGCAGATTGGTTCAATACACCAGAAGGTACAGCTTTTCAGTGGTATGGTATAGAAAATGATCATTGGGTTAAAGATGGTGATAAGATTGCACCACCAGCTGGTGAGGAAACGTATCCATATACGGGTCATTTATATATGAATGTTGGTAATGCATGGAAGTATTTTGATGAACCTGCAGGTAATACGAACAGACTTAAAAGTGACTTTAGACAAGATGCAATTCAAGGTGTATCAGCAGAAGTTCAAACTATTGATCCAGTTGACTATATGTTCCCATATAATTGGACAGACACAGTTTCAGGCGATTACCTTTCAGATCTTGAGCTTAAAATGCCGCAAGAAATGTTTGCGGAGATCGTTACAGGTGTTCAAGCTTTAGATTATTGGGATGAATGGGTACAGTTATGGCTTGAAAAAGGTGGTCAAACTTATATCGAAGAGAGAACTGAGCAATACAACAATCTAAAAGCACAGTATGGCAATAATTAAGATATAAGAATATTTAATGAATTGGGATTGACAAGGTCAATCCCGATTTTTAGAAGGAGTAATAAATTGAAGAACATGAATGGGAATAATCATTACTATGTGAAGTCTATTGATAACATTAAGATGCAGACTGAATTGATCCAGAAAGCAATAGATGATTGTTATAAGGCTAAAGGTGGCACTTTGGTTTTTAAGAAAGGTATTTATATATGTGGAAGTATAAAGTTGAAAAGTGGTGTGGATTTTCTTATAGAAAAAGGTGCTATTATAAAGCAAAGCGAAATTATGGAAAATTATTCCCACGTTGATGACTCCTGTATAGTGCACACTACTGGATCACGTTTCGTATTTATGCATGGCTTAAGTGTAAAAAATGTAAATATTTATGGGGGTGGAATAATTGATGGTAATAATGCGTTTGATGTAAATGGTTCAGGGAATAGAGGTCCACTTACGTTACTATTTGAACATTCAAAGCACATAACTATAAAAGATATTAACATTGTAGATTCCCCAGGATGGTCGATTACTTTTTATGCATCAAGTTATATAAATATTTTGAGGGTTATAAATAAGAATAGCTACGCTGATGGCATAGATTGTGTTTGTTGTCAAAATGTGTTGTATCAGGATGTCTATATAGAGGATGTAGGTGACGATGGTATATGCATAAAAAATGAGAGTGCAGGTTATCGGGTTGATACAATGCCGAAGTGTGGCTATTTGAGTGAGAATATTTTAATTGAAAATTGTACTGTAAATAAAAGTAAAAATGGGCACCCACCATTCAAAATTGGAACTGGTAGTAACGGGATTTTTCGTAATATTTTTATTGATAACTGTCAAGTTCGTTCGACAGGAGCACTTTTTACAATTCAATTAATGAGGCCACTAATGTTTGAAGGAGAAAAGAGGACAATTGAGAATATAGTTGTGTCAAATATTGTTGGCGAAGAAGTTGAGTCTCTTATTGATATTACCTCAATTGATGTGGATTCACCAGTAATAAAAAGTATTGTATTAAAAAATATTAGACTAAAAAAGGTTGCGAAAAATTCAATTGTACAAGGTCTAAGTTCAGGAGCTGTAGAAAATATTAGCTTCAATTCGATTAATATAATGTACGCTGAAAATGACAATTTTATGACGAATAGATTAGTTATAGAAGGTGTAAGAGAAATTATTGTTAATAATTGTTCTACAAACAATAGTAAAGAATTTTGTGATATTAAGCATACACCATGTTTGTCTAATATCACCGATAAAACTGATAATGAAGATTTGCCACAATTAATTTCTTCTAATGTGCCTTTAATTTTAGATGGAGAAATTAAACATGAAGTAATTCACAATAATACAGCGATTTTAAAATGTATAAAATTAACAACGAAACAACAAATTACGCCAAATAGTACAATCATAATTAATGCAATTATTTGTAATGAAGGCGATGCTGGTATGGTTCGAATTGAACCGACAATTCATAATGGAAAGTTTAAACCACTATGGATATATATGAAATGCAGGGAACAGCGGAAGATTACTATGGAATCGGACAAGGTTTATACCTCAGGTTGTTATGAAGTGAAAATAGATGATTGTACAGCAAATGTACTGGTAGAAGAGTCTACTGGTGTATTAGAAGATTGTAATGAAGTTTGGTTTGAAAGAAAGAACCTTACTAAAGATTTTGAATATATTAAATCGAAAATTATGAATGTTGGTGGTACTAGTATATTACTAAACAAAATATCTTGGTTGAATAAATATAGTTATAATAACAAAAATCAATTGGCTGCAGGAGAAGAGTGCTATATTGAAATAAATACTTTAGAGGATTTAGAAGAGTATAAAAACAAACTAGAGACACTTCAACGGATACCTCGAAATATGACTACATATACGAATAACACCGCATGTTTTGGAATGAAAAATGGAGACTTTATAATTAGAGCTGGGGGAACAACGGATAGGTATGATGAGATACATACACGGACTATAAATGACTATAGTGCCTTATATGAAGAGATATGTGGAAATTTTACAGTAATAGTTAAAGTAAAAAAACTTGAAAAAAGTGGAATGTATGCTTCAGCCGGTATACTTATTAGTAATGATATAGAAAGTGAAAATTGTCCATATAATGTTTCTTTAAATACAACACCAAAATATGGGGGGTTTGGAATGTTTCGTGCAGATACAGAAGGAAAAGGTAAGTTGAATTTTAGAAAGTATACAAAAGGGCAATGTCCAATATGGTATAAGGTTAACAAAAACGAGAAAAAATTCAGTGCCTATTTTAGTTTTGATGGCTTAAATTGGACATTAATTGAAGTAATTGATAATGAAGGTGCAAATGAGAAACAATATGTTGGTTTATTTGCGAATGGATTTAGTAGAAGCGGTAAACCTGGTGAAGCAATATTTGAAGGATATACATTATCAAAAATAGATTAAAAATTAGATAAGGAATGGTGATTAATTATGAAAAAACCAACTATATGGGGACAAGGAAGTTTATTTGCTTTTTCGGGAATTGAAGGTGAATGTACAATTAGCAAGAGTTTAAAAGGATACCTTTGTGAAGATGTATATGGTGTTACATTTGAACTTCCAGTACGGAGAACGTTAAGCTTAAGTCTTACAGGCATTCGTGATGTCAAACATGAAATTGTAGCTTCTGATATAATTGCCTCAAATATAAAAAATAGAGATAAAAGTGAAAAGCGTATAAGTATTACAATGTATAAGCAGGATATCGTTGTTGGATTATGTACTGAAGAAGTTCAGCCAAAAATATTTACCCATCAAGATGTTGAAGAGTATATTCTGAACGAAATTAAGATTCAAAAAGATATAGATAACTCAAAAATAATTACTGCCTTAGGGATAAAAAAAATGAGGGAATGCTATATATATGCATTTGCTGTTGCTGAAACTGAAGCAGATGTATTGGATAAAGTGAGCGAAGGTCTAGGAATAGATGTGGAAGATACTGAAAATAGACGAATGGAATTTTTTGAAAAACTTCCTTATCCTGAGAAGTTAGATGATAAAGTAGAAATGACCATGGCAAAATGCTATTCTATTATGAAATCCCAAGTATATTCTCCAGAAGGAATCTTCAAATCATTATGGACAACACCAGATAAATTACCTCACAAAAGACTTTGGCTCTGGGACTCAATATTTCATTCAATAGGCAATAAATATATTTCCACTGATCTAGCGTTGCAAAGTATAATGTCTTTATTAGATACACAGAGAGATGATGGTTTTATACCTCATATGAGTGCACCCAATGAAAGCTCCAATATTACCCAGCCGCCTGTCATTGCGTGGGGGCTTTATGAATTGTATAAAATGACTAATGACGCCAATATATTAAAGGATAATTTTTGCGCTTTAAAGAAATATCTTGAATGGAACATAAATAACCGAGATATAAATAATAACAATCTGTTTGAATGGTTTGTACAAAAAGAAAGTGTTCATTGTCGATGCGATGAATGTGGTATGGATAATTCGCCTCGTTTTGATAATGTGGTTGAAATGGATTGTATAGATTTTTCTTGTTTTATGGCAAATGAAGCAAAGTATATGGCGATGATAGCCGAAGCTATTTCTTTATCAGATGAGGCGTTGAGATGGGCAAATTATTATGAAATAGTAAAAAATGCTATAAATGATAATTTATGGGATGAAGAAGATGAATTATATTATGATAAAATAATCCCCTCAGATATGTATAAAAAAGTAAAGGCTGTTTCGTCATTTCTACCAATATTTGCGGGTGTGTGTGATGACGAAATTGCTGGAAAATTAGTAAAGCGCTTGAAGGATAATATCGACTTTGGAAGCGAGTTACCAGTTCCAAGCATTTCCTTATCTGATGAGACTTTTGGAAGTGACATGTGGAGAGGTCCAGTATGGATTAATTATAACTATATGATTATAAAGGGATTAAATCAATATGGATATATTGATTTAGCAAATGAAATACGAGAAAAAACCATTAAAGCGATAACTAAATGGTACCATCAAGATGGATGTATATATGAATATTATGATAGTTATAATTTGATATCACCTTCTAAATTAACACGTAAAGGAGAAGCTTTAAAGCCTTATGATTTTAGGATAAGAACACAGTGTATCCGTGACTATGGATGGTCAGCGAGTCTCTTTATCGCCATGGTTATGGAGAGTTGCTAAAGATAATAAAAGAAGAGTAATTCATAATCAACATAATGATTATAGTAAGAGGAGCTAATAATGAAAAAAATGAAAAATAATGGGAATATAGAGAGAATATCACCTATAAATGAAAATTGTTTCTTCGGTTATTATGATTTGCAAACATGGAATGAAAAGGGGAATAAACATTTGTTCCATAAGGTTAAACGAATGGATCTAATGCCAAAAGAGGGAGATAAGGCAGAAATATGCGTTTATAATAGGCAAAATAACTCCTACGAAGTTATTGACGAAACTGAGGCTTGGTGTTTTCAACAAGGATCATTATTACAGTGGCTAGGAGAGAATAGTAATGAGGATGTCATTTATAATGTGAAAATCAATCATGAAAATCATTCAGGTGATTTAGAAGCACGATATCAAGCTAAAATTAAATCAACTATTACTGGAAAAGAACGTTTTTTAGATCGACCAATAGCAAATATTGACAAAAGTGGTCGATATGGATTAAGCATTAATTTTAGTAGAATGTACGATTATAGACCTGGTTATGGTTACGTTGGACTCGCAGACCCCAATAGGAATATAGAAAGACCTAGTAATGATGGAGTTTATTTGTTGGATTTACAAGAAGGGAATAGTAAACTGATCCTTAGTCTGGAACAAATTGGTGAGTTTCTTGATGCGAGTGAAGCACTTTGTAATGAGGGGAAGTTGCTTATTAATCATATAAACTTTAATACAGATGGATCAAGATTTGTTATGTTGGTTAGAAGTTTCAAGAGATCAGCAGACCCGTTAAATCCTTGGATTACCGCTGTTGTGACAGCCAATAAAGATGGAAGTGGTATGCACTTGCTTAATAATTATGTCTATGCGTCACACTACTTCTGGAAAGATGCAAGTAGTTTATTGATCTATGCACGAAATAATGAAGGGAATCAGTTGTATGAACTAAAGGACCAAACTGATGAATATAAGGTTTTAAATCAGAATTTCTTTAAAGCGGATGGCCATTGCAGTTATTCTCCTAATCGAGAGTGGGTTCTATATGATAGCTATCCTGATGCGGATGGCTATAAAGATTTATATTTATATCATCTTGAAAAAGGCAGTGGTGTGACATTAGGTAAATTTTATAGTACACCAGTTTCACAATCAGACCTAAGATGCGATTTACATCCTAGATGGCTTAATACTATGGAGAGTAGAAGGAGTACGATAATTAGTTTTGATTCAACTCACGAGGGATACCGAGGTGTGTATCTGATGGACATAGAAAAAGTTATGGAGGAATTTTATGAGTAAGTTAATTAATTGTGATTTGTGGTCGGATAATAATGGTGTGCACATTAATGCACATGCAGGTGGAATTATCGAATTTAAAGGTGTATATTATTGGTACGGTGAAGACAAAACTGAGGGCTGGGAAGGGCGTCTGGCATATCATGGTGTACATTGTTATAAATCCACCAATATGGTGAGATGGGAAGATGAAGGCATTGTTTTGAAGTGTGTTGAAGATAAAGAAAGCCCTATAAGTAAAGGGAAAAGAATAGAACGACCAAAAGTACTTTATAATGATATGACAGAAAAATTTGTAATGTGGTTCCATAGCACAGATGAAGGGCACACTATTGCTAAAAGTGGCTGTGCAGTATCAGATAGTCCGTTAGGTCCGTTTGAGTTTGTTGGTGCAAAGTGGCCAAATGCAGGTGTTTGGCCACTTAATATGTTTGATGAAAATAAAAGACCAGCTAGATTAATAGAGAGTAAGAATTATAGTGAGTTGAAATTCCTTGACAGCGAAAATAAAGATATCACAAAATACAATCTTCTAGGTAGAGATTTTGAACGAGGGCAGATGGCAAGGGATATGCAGTTGTTCAAAGATGATGATGGCACAGCATATCATATTTATGCATCTGAACATAACAGCACATTACATATTGCAAAATTGACAGATGATTATTTAGATCATAGTGATGAATATGTACGTGTATTTCCAAATCGTTGGATGGAAGCACCAGCGATGTTTAAGCGAAATGGGAAGTACTATCTTCTTATGTCCGGGTGCACTAGTTGGGATCCAAATGCTGCAAGAGCAGCGGTTGGAGAAAGTCCTTTTGGTCCATGGATTGAGCTATCTAATCCATGTAAAGGAAAGAATAAATTTAACGGTCACGATGAGCAAACCACATTTGGCTGTCAATCAACATATGTTTTTTATATAGATAAAGAAGACAGATACATTGCGATGTTTGATGAATGGCATCCGGAAAATTTCATTGATAGCCGTTATGTTTGGTTAGATATTGAGTTTGATGAGATAGTTGGTTATAGAATACCCTGGAAAGACTCGATTCGATTATAAATAGAAACTCAATCTTCACACTTTAGTAAATACCCAAGCACCTTGAAAATTCAAGAATAACTTGTAATTAAATAGCGTGAAAGCAAAGGTTTTTGTATAATTAAGTTACCACATAAAATAGTATAAAACGGAGGCTCATGCACTATTACCTGCTATTGAAAAGGTAATAGATGAAGACTATGACTTTATTTAAATGATTAGGGTGTCAAAAGCTCAAGAACTTTGAAAATTTAATACAGTATTTTAACTTCCTATTCTCGTTCATGTTATAATAGTATAGAATTATACTAAATAACGAGGTGCAGACATGGCGTTTAAAACGAACCAACATCAACAACTATCTTTGGCAGATTCTTCTTATCAAATCACAGAGAGAGAAAGAACCGTTGTGAAATAGTTCTGACTGATGCGAAATTCCTTGTAGACACATGCCGTGGCAACTTCGATGAATCAGCGGATTATCAACTGTTGATTCGAGTCTTGAAAGAACAAACCAAGTCGGATGAAAACGGCGGGCTTATTCTTAAAAACAAATCAGATGATGATATGGATTCAAGCGTTCTACAGTCGCCTACTGATCCGGATGCAACCTACCGTTATAAAGCGGGTAAAGGGCATAGCGGATATGCTGCAAACCTTACAGAGAGCCTTGGAAAAAACTGCAGTTTCGTCAGTGATTATGATTACCGACAAAACACCTATAGTGATAGTCAGTTTCTAAAAGATACGCTGAATCAACAAGATAAAACAGATGACGAGACCACACTTCTAGCCGATGGTGCTTATGGAGGAACTGAAAATCATACTTTAGCAGCAGCTCATAATGTCGAACTGGTAACAACCAACTTCCAAGGAAGAAAACCGGCAAAGATACTTGCTGATTTTGAATTCAGCGAAGATGGTAAACAGGTGTTAAAGTGTCCTAATGGTCAGATTCCAAAAACAAATAAATATAATTCGAGTTCGGAACAGTGTCGTATCACTATGAATAAAGAGATATGTAATTCCTGTCCATTTAAAGACCAATGTAATCCGAAGTTCCATAAAACAAAAACCTCAAAAGTGCTATCGTGGAAAAGTGTATTCAACACCGAACAGCTAAAGTATATGAAAACAGATGAATTCAAGAAATTTGTACGCATACGAAACGGTGTTGAAACCTTTCCCTCGATAATGAGGAGAAAATATCATGTAGACACCATGCGTGTAAGAGGATTGTTAAGAACAAAACTCAGATTTGGTTTCAAGGTAGGTGCACTGAACACAAAGAAGTTACTTAAGTTTATAAGTGGCTCGAATTCGTGTACTCAAAATTTGGCAACAAGCTAAATAGTGCATAGGAAATACCCTGATTTAAAGAAATAACAAAGAGTAAAAGCCCATTTAATCTAAAAAACTGTATTAAATTTTCAAGGTTCAGGCGGTCCAGGAAAAAACAAGGACCTTTTGACGCTCATATCATAATTGTGTTTATGTGTATTTTTTGGTTTAGTATTTCAATAACCGCGTTCGTTGAAGGTGGGTACCCGGATCTATTATCGGTATTAACAGGAATAATCCTTACAAATTCAACTATTGTGGTGTGTACCTACCAGATAATTAAAGCTATAAAAGCTAAATAATCTAATTCAAGAAAATGGAGAGCGTTTTTCGCTCTCCGGTTTTATGTTGCAATAGATGAGAATGACATGTCATCAAGTTTGGCTAATAGGCTCCTGTAAATCATAGGCAATTCCAATCGCACCGGGGCCTACATGTGTACCGATCACCGGGCCGATATCCACAACTAAAACGTCAACACCAAGAGCATCTTGAAGGTCTTGAGCCAAAGCGAGGCCTTCTTCGTATGCCTCGATATGGTGGACAACAACATGTTTTAGCCCATAATTTTTTATGTCGTCCAAGGCAATTTGTAATAGAGCTTTCACGGCCTTCTTCTTCGTTCGTACCTTTTGAAGTACCTCTGTTCGTCCATCTTTGACAGTGAGAATAGGCAAAAGTTTCATGATGTTACCGATGAGTGCCTGTGCACCACCAATACGTCCACCCATTTTTAAGTAGTCCAAAGTTTCGGGTAAAAAAATAAATCGACTTTGATGGACATAGCTACGCATGGCCTGAGCTACAAATTCTATGGGCTTGCCTTGAGCCACTAGCTCAGCGCCATAAAGTACGCAAAAACCTAGTTGCATACAATTCGTTCTAGAATCAACAAGCTCAATTTTTGCTTTCGGATACTTGTCCAAAAGTTGTTCTTTAATCATACACGCTGTTTGGTAAGTGCCACTCATTTCTGATGACAGGAATGTTCCGATAAGGTCGTCTCCTTCAGACACGATTTCCTCAAAAATCTGCATCATTTCATCTAAGCTTGGCTGGGAGGACTTTGGGAAGTTTTTATTTTTTGCTAGACGAGCATAGAATTCCTTATTGTTTGTTTCAGTTTCTATAAAGATATCTTCATCAATTAGAGCGCTCAAGGAAACGATTTGTATGGGATAATCTCCAATGAGCTCTTTTGGCAAGTAAGATGTGCTATCTGTAACCAATTTTATCATATCAACGACTCCATTCTTTAATATTCTATATTCAACTAAGTTCGCGTATATCGAGTAGGCTTCCATTAGGATGTTGATCAAATTCATCCTTCATAAATTGTATAATGCGTTTGGCAACGTCATCCGGCGATGTCAGCGCATTATTTGCTTTTAAATCCAAAAAGCGTTCAAGATTTGGGAATGCTTCTTTGGACGCGCCGCGAATGGTTTCCTGCATGGGTGTGTCAATCACACCTGGTGCCATGGAGATGACCTGAATGCCTTCTTCTACAGAAGACTGTTCTTTTCCAAGGCACTGGGTAAACATATTTAAACCGGCCTTTGAAGTGCAATAGCTACTCCAACCTTCAATGGGTTTTGTGGCGGCGCCGGAGGAAATATTTAGGATACGTTTGGCACCGGAATAATGTCGGAGATGTTTTGCGAATTCGCCAGATAGAATCATGGGTGCAAGAAGATTAATGGTAATATTTTCGAAAAAATCATTGGCCTCACAGTTATCAACGCTATTAATGGGTTCAATAATACCAGCATTATTAATGAGTGTTATTGAAGCATATTCTTCTTGTTCTAATGAAAAGAAAATATCAACAACAAGGCCGGGGAGACTTCCATAATCTACTAAATCAAAGTACTTCTGCTCGACGCGTTCTGAGAATATTGGATTTGTCGTTCGTGAAATTCCAATGATATGATTGGAGGATGAGTCTAAATTCTTCGCCAGTGCCTCGCCGATGCCTTTTGATGTTCCGGTGATAATATATAAATGTTTGTCTGCCATGAGTAGACTCCTTTCGATTGTGTTATCAATTATAAATTGCTAATCTTGTTAGATATATTATAGCATATTTGTCAGTGTGAATATATCTTATCGTAGGGCATGAATTTCGATGAATCGAACTTCGTGTGGTTGTAATTCTCGAGAAATGGTCAAATAATCTTTTTCAACATTAAGGCGTTGCTTAGTGATTCTGGGAATAGAGATGGATTTAAGATAATTGCTTTCGTCTTGAGTTTCTAGGTTTAATGCACCGAGTTCAACCCATTTGTCAAAGGAGCTGCCATGATTTTTGTTTAAAATAGTATCGGTGAGTATATACTCCTCATCGGTTAAATCCGAGAGTGGAATAACAAATTTTTTGACCGTCGGATTGGGAAAAGGGGTATATCGACTGGTGAAGGTCATGTCAAAAAGCTCGCCTGCGGCATAAAGGGTGGAAAAATGTTGGTAGTTATAAAGAATGATTTGATATTTTGATTTATGTTTGGTGATAAAATAGCCCTCTCCACGTCCGATCAGTGTATCGCCAAGCTTATTAAGCAAGACGAAGGCGTAATAGGAAGATTTTTTGATTCCATTATAAGTGAATAAGCCCATTCCACCATGGAAGAGTTCTTCAGACATTTTGACTTCTTCAATAAAATCACTAATCATCCAATAACCAAAACTATTTAAAGCATCATAATTTTCTAAAATATTTTTAACAATATAGGTCGCCTTAAAGGCTGTATCATTTAATAAATCACGTTGTGAAATGGTTGAATTCCATTCCGTGACATAAAGCGGTTTATTATCGAGTTCTAATTTTTTGAGCTCTCTTTTAACAGAATAAATATTATCCTTAAGAGCATCCGGGTTAGAGTCGATGACAATATTGCTATGTATAATAAGGTCAGTAGTCAGTTCATTTTCATGACTAATTGGGTAAAAATGATAGTGAATAAAGTCGGGTAGACATTCCTGGTTTCGCCCATAATTGATGAAGGATTTGAACCAATCTTTTTCAACAATGGTCTCTGTCATCATTGAGGGGGAACCAAAAGAAATGTTTGGGTGGATGGCTTTAATCGTATCGTAAGTTATTTTATAAAAATGAAAAAAAGCAGCGGAATCATCAAAGCCAAACATGCTCTCAGGACTCTCAGGCTCATTCCACAAGAAAAAATGCCAAGAAAGTATTTCTTCTAAACCATAGCGGTTGATTAGGTGGAGGACAAATTGGTGGATGAGCAATGTCCATTTGTCATCATCTTTTGGCAAACTAAGTATTGACTCTAAGTAAAAAATCTTGCGATCGTGATTTTGTGCTAAGTCTTTTGGCATAAAAGAAAGCTCCAAAAATGGTTTTAAATGAATAGAAAGTAAAAAATCAAAAACCATATCAATATAAGTAAAATCAATTTGTGGTTGACCCATGGCATTTTCGGAATAGACCATCATATCATCATCAAAAATTCCGTGAAACTTAATATAGTCAAAGCCGATATCGTGTTGAAGCTGATCAAGCATGCCTTGATTTTGAGCATAGAGAATTTGCTTGGCTTTACCAATCGATGTGGTTTTCTTAAAAGAATGCTGAAGAGGAAAGCCTTTTTGAATGACGGAAATTGGTGAAATTTCTTGTATCTGCAGTGAGGTGTTTCTTTTTTCTAGATTCAACTCTGAACGATGTAAATATTTTGCAAGGCTATCTAAATCGTTGTGATGGTGAAACCCTAAATTTAAATCATGATTTATTGTAGCCCGTGTTATGTTATTGTTTGTTGGATTTGACTGTTGGTTTCTATAATCGCTTGGCAAACAATGGTTTTTTTCTTTGAAAATATGACTAAAAGACCGAGCGCTTGTGAATCCGTTTTTGTCGGCAATAAAATCTAAGGACCAATTTGGATTCGATAAATCAGCCGTCGCGTGATTAAGACGGATTGTATTGAGGTAATCTTTAAATCCGGTACCCATATATTTTTTGAAAACATTTGAAAGATAAGGTGGTGTAATATAGAATTTTTCGGCTAAGTCTTTGAGTGTAATTGATTCGGTATAATGGCTGTTTAGATAATGAATAATTTTTTCTAGACGTTGAAGATGGGATAAATAGTTTTTATCCTGTGTGTCAACACGTTTTACATGGAATCGATTTAATAGAATATGTAAAAGTTGATAAGCATGGGCATAATTTAAAAAACGCATTTCTTTTGATTGTGTTGAGGTGTGCTTTACAATTTGAGCTAAAATTTCTTTGATCGGTGTCAAGTCGTCTTCGCTAATGGCAGTCATTGAATTGCAGTCAAAGTGTAATAATTCTTCTTGGGCCATGAGATTGTTAAATCGTGAGGGATAGATGTGAAACGAAGCGATTTTGCATTGACTAGCAGAAAGCTCGTAAGGACTAAAATGATTAATGAGGATGAGTTGATCGTCCCTTAAATCGTAGCGTTGATCATTAATCATCACAGTCAATTGCCCAGATAAGACATAAATGATCTCGATGTAATCATGCCATTGCTTGGGCTCAGAGTCAATAAGCTTAAATTGATAAGTGATTGGAAAATCCATAACAAACATCCTTTCAAAAACAAAGTTATATAAACAGTATACCATAAAAAAAGCATATGTAAAAAATTAATATGCATATGTAAAAAATTAATTTGTTAAAAAAATAGTTTTTCTTGGAAACTTTTTTTAAAAAGAAATAGCAGACAAGGTCATAAGTAATGGTCTTATTAAAAAAGGAAGCCAATAGTATACTAAGGATAGAAAAAATAAAGTAGGAGGATGTATACGTTGGAAAAACATCAGATACTCTTTGAGGCGAAAAAAATTAGAAAAGTATTTGGCCCTACCGTTGCAGTTGATGACGTAGACTTGACTATTTATGCCGGCGAAGTACGAGGCCTTATTGGAGAAAATGGATCCGGAAAATCAACCATTTCGTCAATTATTGCCGGAATGCAAAAACCGAATTCAGGTAGCATGCAATTTAAAGGAAAGACTTATAATCCGGTTAATATGATTGAAGGTGGACAGCTGGGAATCGGGATGATTGTTCAAGAAAAAGGAACAGTGCCGGGAATAACAATTGCTCAGAACATCTTTTTAGGGTCAGAAAATCAATTTAAAAAATACGGGCTCATTAATAAAAAAGCTATGAATCAAGCAGCAAAACAAGTACTTGAAAATATCGGCATCAACGATGTCGATCCCAATCAAGTGATTGATGTCTTAGATATGCAAGATCAAAAACTTGTTGAAGTGGCAAAAGTGATGAATCAGAATCCGGATATTTTGATTGTTGATGAAACAACGACGGCATTATCCCATCGAGGGCGTGATATTATCTATGGAATTTTAGAACGCATGCGCAAGGAAGGAAAGTCGGTCGTGTTTATATCCCATGACTTGCAAGAAACCATGGAATACTGTGATGCACTTACAGTGCTAAGAGATGGAAAACTTATTGCAACGGTGGAAAAAGAAGATATGGAAGAAAATCAGATAAAGCAATATATGGTGGGACGAGAAGTAAGTGGTCACTATTATCGCGCTGATAATAAAGCTTCCTATGAGGACCAGGTCATATTAGATATTGACAAACTTACAACAGGAAAAGGATTACTATTAAACTTTTCGGCACAGTTACATAAAGGTGAAATACTAGGGATTGGCGGATTATCCCACTGTGGAATGCATGAATTAGGACGAGCGGTGTTTGGTGAAGAACACATAGTTACCGGAAGTGTTACCCATGTGCCTTCGGGAGAAAAAATCGAAAATGCACAAGTAGCCGTCAAGCATCAGATGGGATATGTATCAAAGAATCGTGATTCAGAAGCCTTAGTTTTAACAGCAAATATTCGGGACAATATAGTCGGTGCCGGATATGATCAGGTGTCACAAAAGTTTGGTTACATATCGCCAAAAGATGAAGCCGAATATGTCAATCGTATGGTGGATGCCTTAGATATTAAATGTGCATCTATTGATCAAGACGTTAAATATCTCTCGGGCGGAAACAAACAAAAAGTTGTCTTTGGAAAATGGCTAGGTCGAGATTCTAAAATACTTATTTTGGACTGTCCAACGCGTGGTGTTGATATCGGTGTCAAAGCGGCAATGTATCAACTGATGGAAGACATGAAAGCAAAAGGCGCGTCCATATTACTCATTTCAGAGGAGTTGACTGAATTAATCGGTATGAGTGATCGCTTAATCATTATTAAGGATGGAAAAATCTCGGGAGAAATCACACGTGGAGAAGAAATGACAGAAAATAATGTCATTGAGTTGTTAATCTAATGGAGGACAATATGAAAAAAAAGAAATCAATCAACATAACAAGCTATGTGCCATACATAGGTCTTGCATTAACCGTAATCGTCTTTGCCATCATAACAGAAGGAAAGACAATTAGTGGAATCAACTTGAAAATACTTACAAATCAAATTATTGTAACGGCATTAGTTGCTATTGGGGCCGTATATGCATTTGCAAGTGGAGCGTTGGATTTATCCTTAAGTGGTTCAGTGGCTTTATCGGCAATAGCAGGGGCGGTAATCGGATTACGTTATGAATCGTTTATGGTGATGATTGTAGCGACAATCATTGCATCCTTTTTAATTGCTTTATTTAAAGGCGTCGTAGCGGCATATTTGAAACTACCCATCTTTATCGTGACCATTGTCTTTGGAGGTATCCTATCAGCAATCGGTCTTGTATTACTAGGGAGAGAAACAACATTATCCGTTCGAAGTTTAGTTAATGTAAGTAATATGACATGGATTAATATCGCATTTGTCGCTGTATTTTATTTATTTGCCCTTTACATCTTTAATTATACAAAAATTGGAAAAAGCTGTAAATTGCAAGGGGGAAACCTTCTTGCAGCCAGTCAATTAGGAATTAATGCAAAGAAAAATATTATTATTGCCTTTCTGATGGGCGGTATTGGTGTTGCCTTAGCTGCCATTATTATCCTGCTTCAAACAAAGACGGCGACAGCAACAACCGGAGGTAGTGTCGGAATTAATATTATGATCGCTATCGTATTAGGAGGAATGCCATTATCTGGAGGGCCAAGATCAAAAATGAGTGCGGCTATAATAGGAGCGGTTACAATTTCAGTATTAAACAATGGATTGGCTGTCGTCGGTGTTGGTACCGGTGTTGTTCAGATTGTACGAAGTGTTGTGTTTTTGGTGGTTGTGTTCATAACGAGTCTCTCGTATCGAACGAAACTACTGCCAAGATAAAAATAAAAATCAACAATAAAAACAAACAATAAGGAGGATTATGTTATGAAACGTGTATTAAGTTTATTATTTATCATGGTATTTATCGTAGTTGGTTGTCAAAGTGGTGATAGTGAAATGGAAGGAAATGGAGACGCGACAGTTCAAGAAGGTATTCAGGAATCATCAACAGAAAATGGCACATCGGAATCAGAGGGAGAATCTGCCTCAACAGAAGTGTCGTTACCTTATCCGGAAGAGACCATTAAAATTGCGGTTGAAATCTATGACCCAACAGATGGAGAATTCTTAGCGATGAAAGATTATTTTGATTACTTAACACAGACCTTTAATGTTGAGTTTACCTATTCTGAAGCAATTACATCAGCAGAACACGAATTAGAATTTATTGAAAATAGTACTATTGCAGGTGCGGATGCTCTGCTTGCTTACTATAATGTATCTGGTGTTGAACAAGTTGCAAAAGCACTTGAATATGATATGTATTATTGGGGAATGGGTGATGATCCGGAAATTTCTGAAGAGTTTAAAAATGACCCAATGTATCTAGGATCGATTAATTATGGTGACGGAGAATTCATTGGTGGATATGAACTAGGTAAGTACGTTATTGAAGAAGGCGCAAGAAGCATTGTGTATTCTAGTGGTGGTGCAGATTTTGGTGCGGAAATGTTTGTTAAGCGTCGCGATGGATTTATGACAGCAGTTGAAGAAGCCAAAGCAGAGGGAATTGAACTTGAAATTATTGATGTTAGTGGATTCCCCGGAGATGCCTTCTTCGCTGATCAAGCCAGTGCTTTAACCCAAGATATTGATGCAGTATGTGCAAGCTTTAATGGATTAGATTTCTGGGCACAACCCATTAATGCAGCGGGCAAGCAAGACAGTGTTTTATTGGCAACCATAGGTAGTGTTAATGATAATTATGTCGACGCATTTAAAAACGGATCGGTTGACTTTTTAGCAGCTAAAAACATTCAAATGTTTGGTTTTGCAGTACCTATGATTGTGAATGCAGTTGAAGGAAATGCGGAGGCATTAAAAGAAAATAATACAGCAACAAATCTACAACAAAGTTTTTGGTTAATTTCGAATGTCGAAGACATTGAAAGAATTCACGAAATTTCTCAAAACGAGAAAACATATACAGGTGCAGAATTGTTAACGCTTATAAAAAGTGTAAATCCAGATGCAAATGCAAGCACATTAAAAACACTTGTCAACTCAGATTCAGCGGAAGAAATTATTATGAGGAGATCAATGGATGAATAGTCAAATTTTAAAAAGAGGCATTA